>Ga0325402_1001720_pt1 | contig 18398 bp, 14 predicted proteins | sample PopdelMetagenome_22_FD_207212 | JGI IMG/M metagenome (GOLD analysis project Ga0325402, IMG submission 207212) | Populus deltoides microbial communities from Bellville, Georgia, United States - Xylem-PdKOR-R3 | ecosystem: Host-associated > Plants > Phyllosphere > Stem > Wood/Secondary xylem... | reverse complement strand
TTCATGATAAGATAGAAACTTAGTCAATAAAAAAATATTTAGCGACTGAACCCGAAGCAGCGCGAGGGTTCTATCAAGTAATCATTGTAATATTTTATTGTATTCTTCAAAACGTGGCGTGTACAGAACAATACATTATTCTATTATTATTATTATTATTATTATTATTATTCTAGGATATGACTGACCGCTTGATCAAGAACGGAACCACTCTTTCCAAGAATTGAAATCGCTAAGAGAAAGCACACGTAAAAATAATCGGGTCTTAAAATTACTAGTATAAATATAAGAAGCATTAAATATTTATATAATTATTAATTTTAAAATTTATAAAATTAATTGAAATACATACAAACTAGTCTGAATATTTATATTAATAAAAAAAATACACAAAAGTTACAATTAAAAAAAAAAGAGAATTAATCCTATTTATTTTTGTGGTTGAAAAGTATTTTTATATAAATTTGATCATTTTATTTGAAATTAATTTTTTATGTTTTTGAATTGTCTATAAAAAATAAATTTTATTTTAATATATTTTAAAATAAAAATATTTTAAAAAATAAATACTAATTAATACCTCAATGTTCTCGTAACAAAGCACCTAAACCATGTACTCAAAGTCTCAAACAATGTCTACGGTGATATTGATGTACCTTCCCACTTTATAAGATCCCACGTCTAGAAACTAATTAACTAGTGATTCTTTGAATTTCTACGGTGATATTGTTGTTTATTTAAGAGCCGATTTTATGATTAACTGGTCACACTCTCTTACAGCACACAGTCTAGAAACATTAAGAAAACCTTCAGAAGAGCAATCCAGGTTATGACCGGTGGTGGACCGGACTTTTTTTTTTATTTTTTATCAAGATTCAAGTTTTATTATATATATTTATTATTTTTACGGTGCTTTATATAATTATTGGGCTTGCAGGATATTTAATGGGCTTAAGAATTAATTGTTGTGCGTGTAAACTCACCCGAACATCTTAAATTAAAAAAAATAAAAAAAGAAAAAAGAAACCTTCAGAATATCTCCATTATTTATATAATTTTCTTCCAAGCCCTTGCCGATGTGAAGGAGAACTTTTGTGTGGCTGACAAAACGTCAAAACACCTGGCAAGATCTGTACTCGTAATATTATTTGTCGCGTGTCCCATTTTGTGCAAAGAAAGACGGGACACGGTTAGAAGAAAGTCACAGCACATGGCCATTTCTTCCATTAGAAGGTGGCAAGTACTACGTACCTACTTTATAAGTGGAATTGTGCTCCGCAGCCTCAAGCTAAAAAAGTCCGCAACTTTTTCTACTGATATAAAGATGCTGTCAGCGAGTTATTTATTGTTTTTTATAGTATTTTTTATTTATTAAAAATTATTTTTAATATAAAATGATATCAAAATATCTAAAAATATTAATTTAAAATAAAGAAAAAAATAAAAAAAATTAATTTTTTAAAAACGTTTTTGAAATTACAAAAAAAAAAATAAAAAACCAACAAAAAGGTATCTTAAAAAGCATGACGGCTGAATAACTATTTTCAAACTTCGATCTCTCCGAAGAACGATATGGCGCGTCTAAAAAAGCATGTGTTGAATTAATATACTGAAGTGAACGAATATCTCAGTACTCAAGCAAAAGGTGATGGCTGCTGGGGAATAATGCATATATTTAAAGTTTCAATTTCTCCAGAAATTGGTTTGAATAATTTCCAACTCCTGAATCAAGAAATTCTGGCAGTTTTTATTGCAAGAGGGTACTTTTTTTTTTTTTATATATGACCAAGGATATCCGGGTCAGTTTACACGCACCGCAACTTATCTCAAGTCCACTGAACGTCCTGCAAACCCAGTGAGCATGTAAAATACCGCGGGGATGACAAACATACACAAAGAAGATCGAACCCAGGTGCAGAGAAAGGAAACAATTCCCTTTCCCCACTAGGCCAGGACCTTAAGTGCGCAGGAGGGTACTATTTAATTTTTGTTTTCGTTGATTTGAATACTATTTTCAATTAAAATAATCAAAATTAGCTCAAGTTTAAAACGATTCATATAAAAACTCAAAATTTTCATATAAAAAAGTTCCTCCTCCCTTGCCGAAACAAAAAAAAAAATTAAAAAAAAAATACATCGTTAGTTTAGTAATTGATAAACCCAGATTAATAGATATGTCAGATATATATTTTTTTCTTAATACTATCAGAGCAATATTAAACTTTAACTCCTTATCTTCATAAAAAGACTTATGGACTATAAATAAACTATGAATTCTTTAAACAAAAAATTTGAAATCTTCATTCTCTATTTTATATTTATTCACATGTTTTTCTCTATAAAACTATTGTATTTTCTCTCAAAAAAATCACTACATTAATCATCAGAGAGTCCTAAAATTCACCAAATAAAACCTTTTACAGGTACTAAGCACCTGCTCCAATCATTTTGGTTAGGAAAAATGGATCAAATTGTCATATCTAATAGATTAATTGATTATCCAAAACTTAAACATTACCTCCAAATTACTTAAATTATTTGGGATATCATCACTAATATAGAACATAATAATTACAAGGTGAAATGAATAACATTTCAAATTTTTGTAGTATTATCTTTATTATGAACTTTACTTATATTATTAGAAAGAAGAATCATGTAACATATTATTTGACAAGGAGATATTAATTAATGACATTATCTTCTTTTATAGAAAAAAGATGAGATAATCATACAATTCCCTCGATACAGAATAATTCGTCTTTTGATCAACCAATTCAGAGTTTTTCTTCTCAAAAGTTCTATTTTTTTCACCCCATGGCGGCCGCCGCCAGCCTCATAGATGAGAAATGAGACTCTCTAAATTGGCTTGAAAATTAAACGGAGTAAAATAAATAAAAAACTTTATCCGTTAATTATTTACTTTTTGCATGAAAAAAAAAAAAACACTTTCAAGAAGTCAATATTCAACAGCGCAATATGTCAAAATAGCTGTCAATTAACTCATGTAAAAAAAAAGAAGATAGAATTGTCACTGTGATAGGGACCATAGAATATGAACCACTCAAAATTAAAATAAAATAAAATAAGAATAATAAAATAAGAATTGTCACTGTGACAAAAAAAAATAAGAATTTGTCACTGTCGATACAGAATAATGTCTAAAAAAATTATGATTAATAAAATAAAATAAATAATAAATAAAAAAAGTGTTAACACAACTAAATAAAAAGGCGGGAAGTTAATTTTTTATAAAAGCAAAAGATAGATGTAAATCTAAGAGGTTGTATATCTCATTTTACATGTTTTAACTTGTTAGAGTTATTTTCATTGTCAATAAAAAATATTTTTATTTTTATAAGTGTGTCATTAAAATACAACTAATTTATATAAAAAATATAAAAGAAAAAAATTGCTGACAAATTATAATAATTTCTTCAACGTATTTGAAATTAAAAAAATATTAAAAATATCAACTACTATTTTAAATAATTTAATGCAAATAGTTTAAAAAATAAAAAAGAAGTATTAATCAATATTGAAGTAGAAAAAAACCATGAAAATAAAGAGGCTAGGCACTTCTGGCTCAAAAAGCACATCCTTTGCACTAGCTATGTTAGGAACATCGTTCGATTTAAAATTTTTTCCAATGTATTTGAAATAAAAAAATATTAAAAATATCAATCATTATTTAAAATAATTTAATGCAAATAGTTTAAAAAATAAAAAAAAGGGGTATTAATCAATATTTATGTAGGAAAAAGCCATGACAATAGAAAGAGAGGGAGGCTAGCACTAATGGGCCTAGTAGGCTAGGCCCAAGCGTCTAACCACTTATCAAAAAGCACAGTCCTACACATTACCTATGTTTTTTTTAAGGAATGTTATCCGCTCTAATTTTTTTTTCAACGGGCAACGAGTTCTCTGTTGTGGCAATAGACTTGTTGTCTGATTGACTAGTTTCTAGTCACCTTCGATCACTAGAAAATCAGTGTCCAAGTTTTTGAATCCTAAAATCTTATTTTCTAACTTGTTTTCACTTAAAACACCCTAAGAACCTTAATAAATCAGTTCACAACCCCAAATACCCTAAAATCAATTGAATTAACTAAACGAACCTCAATCTATTTTTTTTCAATATGTTTAAAGGAAAATACCACCTCCATTAAACTCTTCTTGAGAAGACAAACCCATTGATACGAAGAACAATTTTTTTCATTATTGAAATGTGGCCAACCGATAAATTTTTCTCTCTTCTTCTATTTTTCAATTACTCTCTCTCCCCTCTTGAACCTAATGATTGAAACGTGAACAAAATAAAGTTTTGTACCAAAAACTAAAACTTCGAAACTAGAGGGACCTAAAATATAGTCAATGCAGAATATGGGGACTATAGATGATTTTTTCAAGCAAATCTGAGACAGACCTCATTCTTTTGGTTGTGTCTTAATGCTACAAATTAAAACCATGTCTCATTAAATGGACCTTCAAAATCTTTGTATCTCAAGAAAATGTAAAGAATAAAAATAAACAACTGAAAAAACATATAAAACGTAACACAAACACAAAAGGATGAAATCAAAAGAAAGTTTGATGATCAAAATGAAAAAAAATCACTATTGGAGTCAACAATGATTTGTAATAGGCGCTACAATGCAAATTTACTGTTCAAAAAACCCAAAATGCTACTTGAGAATCTCCATTCTTATGCTGATAACAGTAAGTGGGGATATGGCTATGTATTGGTAGCCAGTATACTTGAGAATCTCTATTTTTATACGAATAAGAAGCTACTATGCCTACAAAAACCATAGAAACAATGAGCTTGAACATGATCTTACAAAAGAGAAAACCCATATAAAAATTATAATATATTCATAAATAATTAATAACATCACTTCCTAATGTAAATGCACATAAAAAACTAGAAGGCATTACATTTTATTTATAAAATTGTAAATGTAGTTTTAAATTATTTTTTGTTTTAACCTAAATTTGCCAAAATCTAGGAAATGACCCTTAAACTCTATTTTTATAGAGTTGAAAATAGCACTATAGTCAAAATAGGTGAGAAGATTGTTTTATTTCCCTATTTAGATTACTTGTTTTTGTTTTATAAGTATTGGACATCATGGTTATCTATTGATGTAGATTGTGAATTTGATATCATACTAATCCATTTATTTTTTAGTCATAGATAGAATTGTAGTTGTATTTACTTTGAATAATTATAGTTTTATTTTTCCTAAAACTATATAATTGTTGGTCTAGGATAATATATTTTAAAAGAAGATAGTTCCTATATAAGTTCATTGATACTAGTATTATCCTCTTCATTAGATAAGCAATTTTACATATCAAAAGTTTTGATATCCTTAGATTGAGTTGTATTAGGAGCAACTTGAAATTTTAATTGTGAAAGGATATTCTTAATTTCTTTGAAGAATTCTAATAGGATCTTATATGGTTTTAAAATTGGTTTAGAAACTATAGGAGTTGTTGCAACAGTTATCTTAGAACTACTCAATGAAGCTTCTATGTTTATCATGTGATCTACTTAGATTTTTGTGAGAATTTATTGGTATAATTGTTTCATTAAAAAATTTTCTAATATCACTAGGATTGATTCCATTTAGTATCATAGCCTAAGGTATGATTTAGTTATGGAGTAAGTATATGTTTTAAGTGTTTATTTCTAATTTTTTTTTAAAAAAAACTAAGTAAGTTCATAAGAGTGCTCCTAATAGTACGTCTAAGAAAGTAGAAAAACCATTAATTCAGCTCTTATTTTATAGGAAAAACCTATTTAGACAACCTTTAAATGAACATTCAAGATGTCTTTCTACATTAAATCTACTTCAAACATAGACTCAAATATCACTAGAAATATAGTAATCAATCAAGCAAAAATAAATATAACAATTTTAGAAAAGTAATAGACAATTAGGAAATCCTTAAAATTACCTATAAAGGAATTTATGATCATAAAAAGTTCTTTATTAAAAAAAAAGAATTATACCATCAAAATAGAGGAATAAGATATTCCTCTATTCAATGATTATGAAACAATTAAACATCCATCTCAAACATCAATCAACCATAAAAAAAAAATTACATCCATATAGAATTAATTCAAATAGGTGTTAAGCTTTTGTCCAGAGAAGGCCTTAATATAGAGTTTAATGATTTTTTATTAGAAACAATTGAGTCCTTTGAAGTGGACCACTATATTTTAATTATTATCCAAACTTCATTATGTTTTAGTATAATAGAAACATCTTGTTCACTCTACATATTAAAACCTATAATTATAAAATTCAAAGTGGATCCTCACCTTTTTTATTAGTATATAGGATATAATACGAAGTAATGAAGTCTACCTTCATAACTAAACCCATAAAATATGGCAAAAAAAGAGAGACTATCTTTAGCAAACTGATATTTCTAGATTCAATATTGTCATCACTAAATATATAAAATGGAATGAGGTCTTACTTATAGAAAATTAGGAATTAGAAAATTTTTTAATATATAAACTCATAAAAGCCATAACCTAAGTAGTAATACTTAGTATGAAGATGACCATGTAAAATTATATTTGCTTTATATTCAACCAACTCTGGTTATGAGTCTAGCAATACTCATGATGAGTAAAAACATGTAAGGTTTTTAATTTATTATCTAAAAGTCAATCCTATAGGAATATACCATCAAGTAGGATGTCTATAACCCAAAATATTAATATTTAATGGATAAAAATTCAACCCGAATCTCGAATGTGTTTATTAATTAGATTATTCTAAATTAGCTTTTGGATAATTGACCTTTGGTCCACCTCATATCTAGGTCTAAGAGATACTGGTGATTTATAATCAAATCTTCATCTTCATCACTAGGTTTAGATGATTCCTATTATGGTTGATGATTATGCTATTTAAAATAAATAGATTTTAGGCCTAAAGGTATTAGCCTATTACTGGTTATGAATTGGTAAGCTTTTCCCTCCAAATCTTCTGCTTTAGAAAAAAAAATGGTATGATAGGTATAAAACTTGTCTACTTCATATGAAGATAATTATTTGATCTCTTAATGCCAATTTCTTAGCCTTACCATGATCAATATGCCTTTTCCAATAGCAGCATCTATGACTAATTACAATCCATGTCTTGAATGAGCATGCCTTACTTTCTATAATTCCCCATTACCAATGAGTCTTTTGACTTAGGGGTTGTTATTGTTGTTATCAACTTAAAGAAAAGGTCATTGTCGACCTACACCATCTTTTTTAATAAGCAAGTATGATCAGTTTCAAGTGCCTTCAACATTTGATTCTTGAAGACAATTCATCACATTAATGATCCAACAAATCAATTCCTTGATCGCCTATGAAAGTAGTTGTAACCTTCTTGTAGGAATTAATGACTCTTTTCTACTAGGTGAAAGTTATTGGTGTCATGTTTGTATGAGTCTTACCGCATATAGTATTTCTTCCCCATTATCTATTGACCAAAGATGATTAAGGAGCTTGATTTTCTCTCTATGCATCAGTTGGTCAAACATTTATTGAACTCTTTTAACAACCACTTTGGTAGCTCTTATTACTTTGTTACCAGGCTTTCTAGCCTCTTTAAACTTCCTTGATATAGTAATCTTAAATGGTTTATCTTTCTTAAGTTCTATGATCAAAATTAGCTATTGTTGATTTTTCTTAAACTCCTTGTCAAAATCTAAATTGATAATTGAATAGACCATTATGACCTCACTCAAGTAACCAATTAGGTAAGTTCCCTTTAATGGCTTCTTTTGAAATGGTATAGATATCAATCTTTCATTCTTATAAACCTTTTTATGATATATTTTTTGCATCCCTCTTTATAATTAACTTGATGCACTCATGCTCTATTATAGCTGCAATGTAGTTGTTTTTAAGAGTCCTTAAATGAATTACATATTTGTTATAAATTCTTCTAGGTCTTAAATAAGTCTATTAAGTTAGCAAGTGTTATCTTTGGTTTTGTTTTGTAAAAGTGCTCATGAAAAAACAAGCCTTTATCACCTCTCCACTATTAATTGAATTAGGGAGCAATGCGAAGAATAAGTTGAATGATGTTTTGATTAATGAAGAACTAAATAACCTTAGTTTCACAAAGAGATTTATAGTACCATCTCCATATTGATTTATGAATTTGGAGATATATTCCCTCGTTGACTCACATCTTTCCTAAATAACTACTTGAAATCAGTAATTTTGATTCCTCTAGGAATTGGATGGATTTGATATACCCATTTAAGACATAGATGATGGTATGAATACCTTACTATATGTCCAACATCTAACCTCATCTTATATAAGTGTCCAACTTGTTTAATCCTATCAATCCTTCCCTTGGTTTCTGGTAAAAAACACGAGGCACAAGATTATTAAATTAGCCTTGTTGGAAAGCAACCTGTAAGGAATTATCTTGCCCAAGCATAGGTTAGGTTATTTGTTTGCATATAAGGTTGTTAGGGCATATAATTAGCCTTAAGCTACCTATAAACCTATAAAGTAGGTGGTACTTTGTATGTCGTGCTTTATTAATATTGGGCTTGTATATGTGTTTGCTGCATAGGTATGTAATATCCAGATATGATTAGGAACTCCTATGCAACCTTATCAAAGCATATTCAATTAGAATATACCCTAGTATGTGTTGTTTAGGAACTTGGATTCTAGCTCTAAACCAGGGTCGACATGTCACCTGGAAAATAAGAACGACACATCATTTTAAACCCTAATTATATCCATTCACTTGAATGAAAAGGAAATAGTGTTATTTTAAAGACATTATTTATTGTCCTTTTCTTTTTCCCAACCAACCTATAAGAGATAACTTGCCAAGTACCTCCTTTTATATCCAGGTTTCACCCTTATCCTTTTACCAAACAAGACAAAATAAAACACCACCTTATAGCCTATCTTGTGTGCTATATTCTTAACTTTTTTCTTGTCATCACCATTCTATCATTTTATTAGTAAACTCATACAAAACCATTGCCCCAACCAGCCAAAATTGCAAGGCTTTTGTGTACCTATTTTTGCTAACTCTCAAACCAAACAAAACAAAACAAAACAAATAGAATTTTATCTAACCAACGCTAATGATCTCTCATAAAGAACCAAGGGCTAAGATCACACTAGCTCATGGTCTCTAGAATCCTATATAGTTTATAATAAAAACCTATCAAAGTAAGACATCAATGAGAAATCAACCAGGAATATCAAGGAAAACAATAAACTTTGCAACAACAAAAGAAAACATAGTCTTTATCTTGAAAACACAAACCCTAACATCCATCTTCTACAGCAATCCATAGTCGCCCAAAATATTGAGGACCCGAGCTAAGACCTGCCTTAATTTCCCCCTCTCTTCCTTTGGTTTTAAGGTTGTCAGAACCTCAAAGCCTCCTACATTTTCATGTCATTAACTTTACAAGGAGATGGACATCTAATGTTCTTTTAGAGTAAGAATCATTAAGCTACCACTCCCTTTACAGGTATAACTTCTATAACATTCCCTTTAGTATGTTATTAATTCCTTGAATGTGTAGGTTTATGCATTTTTTACTTCCTTTTTTTTTGTTCATGAGATGATGGTTCTTGTGTTTTTTCTAGTTTATATGTGTTCCATTCTTTTCTTCACATGTTGTTTGTTTATTACCGAGTGTTATTATTGTTTTTATGTTTATTAGTCAAACTATTTTGAGTTTGGTTCCTTGAGTATCTATATCCACTTAGGAAAAGAGAGAAATGATGAAAAAGGTAAAGATAGGAAGAAACTAGTTTAGGTTAACCATAGTTAAGCTTGCCTTTCCTTTTTAAATGTAATAATACATGCTTCTTTGTTCTTTTTTCATAATTGTATATTGGTTTTCAACAAAATATAAGTCATTGACTAATACGATCCAAGCAAGGTCAGATTTGAATTTTGGCGTAAAATCTCCTACTGTTTATTTTTACACTATCAAACATAACTTTCAACTCGACCATTGGATCAAAATGAAAATTTTACAAGAGTTTCTAGACATGTTGTTATACATTAGGATGAAATTTCAGATCAATTTGATTTTGGGAAGGGATAATTTTATAGTGTCAAAGCTACTAGATGAATCTTGTCAAATCTATCTATCTGGACCTTTGTCTACTTTTTGGACTATATCAAAGTTACAAAAAGAATTCTGCTTAGATTCTATTTGGTTAGAAAGTAGACATCCATACCCTTCTGGTGATATATGGTAAACTTGCTAATTCATTCGGACAAGAGGGAATGACTTGTTTGAAGTCAGGATTGAAATCTTTTAGGAATGTGCTAAAATTAGAGAAACATTGTTTCCTGATATATTATGGATTTCAATCAATACAAGGATTCCTTAATGCTTTTAGAAACATATGTGGCAGTTATTAACTTACTTATTCTACAAGGATTCCATATCAAACAAGGAGACATTTATGGAAGCAACTATTATCCATAGTTTACAAGGATTCCATATCTATTATGGAATGTATGTGGTGGTAAGAAGGCTTAGGATTATTTTGTTGTTTTTTTTATAAGATTTCCTAGCATATTAAAGAGATTATAGGAAGGAAATTGAAGGGAGAAAACTCCAGCAATTAAAAAAAAAGTTTCCTTGCTAATTTGAAGCATGAAGTTTCAGCACAGCCTCTTTGGTATAAGGTTATATCTAGGTTCAAGTTCTTTTTTCAATTGCTTTGATTCTTAGGTATAAGGTTACCTCTAGATTGAGGTTTCGAACCTGATATTCAACTTTCTTAGGTTGGTTTTCAAATTTGTTATGGTTGTGTGTCCACTTAATCATAAGTTTCACATCACTCACTGTAGGGTGAGATTTTTTTTTATTAGGTTTGTCTTGGTGTACACTGGACCCTTGGTAGGATAGTTTAGTAGAAGGTAGCCTATATAGTTTAGGTTTTTTTTTTCATTAATAAGAAGAGAACAGTATGTTAATAGATGATTAGTAACCAAAAGGTAGTTGTAGGTCTCCTTTTATCTCTTTAATCTCTTTAACTGATGGGTATAGTGTTGTCTTACAAAACTATAAAGTGTTTGGAATGAGAGGTGTAAGCTTATGGATGTAGCTTCTATGAAACAAAAACATGGTAGCTAGGATGTGTCACATCCTTTTCTTTTGTTTGTTACTCGTTTCTATTCCTTCTGCTAGAAACCAGTATAGCCTTTAAATAAAAGCATGAGAATATAAGTAATGTCCAATTATTATAATATATAAGAATGCATGAGTAAGATGATCAATTTTTAAGTGTGATGTATTTGGTTTTTGTTCCTTTATGATGAAAGGAGAACAAATCTCCCATTTGTTTTCATGGAGCCTTATTTTGCCAAAGGCTTATTTTTTAAATATGAGCATTTTGTATCTAACTTGGCAACTTTTTATACATAATGACATTTTCTTATTTTTTAGGTGTATGATAATGTATGTGGGATCATGGGGTGATGATTCTGACATTGTTTATGCCATGTTGGGTTGCGTTTTATAAAAAAAATATTATATTGTCAAATCCTATCCCAACTAAAATAGTCATTACCAAACTTTTTGTGAAAAGTTTCCTTTTCATACATGACCAAGTCTCTTTTATATATATAATCCATATTAAAAAGGCCGATGGGGCCGACATTCCCAAATCCTTAAAACCCATCTTGGTTTTCTAAAATCCCATGTAAAAAAAATATTTTGCTATTCACTTCTGGTATTTTAGGTAAATGGACTCATTATGAGTCGTTGCCTGGATATTAAGAGAAGTAGTGCATCCTCTTAATTTTCCAAACAATTTCATCTAATATTCACCAATAATAAAATCAAGATTATTAAGAAATTTTCAATTTAATATTCACCGATTACATCTGAGTATAAACCCAAAGTATTAAATCTTCATTCAACAAATATTGCTAGTGAAACTTGGATGCCATAAGATTGGTGAATCTCATCAAGGCACTTTCTAAAGGCTTTTTCTTGGATTCAGACTAGGTTTAATTAGACCAACATAAGCCCATGGATCATTAATTGACATGGGTTGATCAATAATTAGTCATAGGTTGTGATCAGGAGTGACCAACCTTAGAATTATCAATTCACCAAAAGTTATCCAAAGATAATAACTAGGTGCGGCAAAAACAAGCTAGACCATAAAATGGTCAGGTTAAACTAACCAACCAGATTTTAACTTACAGTAGTAGACTTGCTATTATTCTATAGATAGACCAATGATAGTTTAAGCAAAATAAACTTTTAGAAATAAAAGACAAGATAACGATGCAACTTACCTTTGATAGGATGTTTAAGGTGGTAATATCCACAATACTAGGTGACAAATCCTCTTTTTATTTTTACCCCATTCTCAATCAAGCCTTTTGTTTTTATAGGCTTGCTACGATATTAAGTGCGATAAAATGACAGCTTTATTGGGGATTGTTTTTTACTAAGCTTTGCTTTTCATCTTATATTATTATCTTATTTGTTATGTTTACTTGTTTACCACTTTAGCATGCATGTTTACTCATATATGACATGTATATTGGATATGGATTTGTTCCTTCACACATGATAACTATACTTTGAAAGCACACACCCTAAACTTTAAATTAGATAGAGGAGTAATAGTATTGTAATAACTTTCAGCCTAGGTAAAGCTCATGAAACCATTAATTCTTGTTTAATTGTATACTTGGTAGTGGTTAGTATACCAAACTAATGCTAGTCATGACCTATGCTTTCACACGTCTTATAATCTTCATATCGATCACTATAGGATGATTACTAAGCAGTAAGGGGCCTTTATAACCATATAGTAACCTACCTCCTATACATATAATGGCTAGAACCTACCTTTAAAATGGACCCTGTGTAATCTCACTACGGTAAGTACAACATATAGCATTTTGAATTTCAAGACTTTTGGTTGATAAATGATTGCTACACGAGTATACGTTATTGCAGTTGAGTAAAACAAACTACTCGAGATTAAATGCTGGTGGGCTACCAAAGAGCTCAAATTAGCAAAAGTCGGGTAAGGATCCCATCATCAACATGGCATTGAGATCAGATTCTAGCTTATCCTAGATCTATTGGAGGTGACCGTGTGTCACCCTTGTAGGTAGAATCTATGTCCAATATTCTTATTTTATGTATACATTCTCATGCATTCTGCATTTATGTGCTTATAATTGTCATATGTCCCATTTTCATTACAGGTGAAATATAGATCCCCTAAAAGCCAACCCCTTGTCAAAATCTACAATTTATGACATTGTAGTAGACTAATGAAATACAATAAAAGAGCTTAGTTTGAGGCTAACCAATAAAAAAAAGATTGATAATCTCAAAAGAGAAGTTATTAGGCTCGTTAATCTACTGAAAAGAGCCTTATAATCAAACTCATCAAAAGAATGAACTTTAACTCAACTTACAGTTAATGTTCAATAAGAACCTATGCAAGCAGCTCAATAAGCTTTTATTATATAAAATCTAGGGGAAAATGGATGCTCACTAGAGTCTCAGTTTATAACACATTTTCCTTTTACCCAACTAGAACTTGCATAAGCACCACCAACCATTGATCTGGCTTCCAATGAATCCTAAAAGGCAAAATCAAGTGAGGATGTTGATTATGATAATCTATCTGCCATCGAGGAGAGACTGAGAGCCATTAAAGGGATAAATCTTTATGATCTTATAAAATCTACCAAGATATGCTTGATCCCAAATGTAATAGCTCCAAAGAAGTTTAAGGTACCAGATTTTATCAAGTACAATGGTACACAATGCCCAATAACCCATCTCAAAGTATACTACAATAAGATTGCTAGAGTGGTCCATGATGAGAAGTTACTAATTTATTTTTTTTAGATAGTTTAAGTGATGTCACCTTAAGCTAGTACATGAGGCTAAAAAACACCAAGGTTAGAAGGTGGAAGAACTTGGTAAATAATTTCATCAAGAGGTATAAATTCAATATAGATGTCATTCCCCACAAATCAAGCCTATAAAATATAAAGAAGAGACACAAGGAATCCATTAGAAAATATGCTTAGAGATGGCACGAGATAACTGTTTAGGTAAACTATCTGTTTGTAGAGAAAAGGATGGTCAATTCTTTCTCTAACACCTTTAAGACCCCATACTTTGAATACTTAATAGGAAGCATAACAATATTTTACTGACTTAATAGTTATTGTCGAGAGGATTGAACAAGCTGTAAGAGGTAGTAAGATTTTAGATCCTTTCAAAAAGAAAAGTTTTGATAGAAGAAAGAAAGAAATTGATGTGTATAATATTAAAGATGAGAATTATAAAGGCAAGAAGAAGAACCAATAAAACAATAACTTTAGTTTCTAAACACCTGCTTTTTTCATAGCCAATATAAAATTCACCTCACCATTTCTTATAAATCAATCCAATACCCAAACTAGACCAAGAATAGTTACCACCATTACTTATTCATCTAAGAGAAATGTACCAAAAATTTCTTAGCAATGGCCAAGTTGCTCATGTTCCTTTAACCCTCATACAACCTCTATTCTTGTAGTAGTATAAGCCTAATTAAAAATTATGAATACCATGCTTGTACTGATAGATATAATGTTGATAGTTGTGTGGCTTTCAAAAGAAAAGTTCTTTAACTTATTAAGGCATAATGAATCATCTTTGATGAAGCACTGAATGTGAACTCAAACCTATTTCTAAGTCATGCCTCTAGAAGTCGAGGAGTAAATTTTATTGGAGATGGGGAAAGAGGTAAAACAGTCTTCGATGTAACTATAAAGAAGCTATATGACATGTTAATGCAAACAAGATGCCTCAAGCCTCCATCCAATATAAAAGGTTATGTGAAAACTGGACAAGTTTTGTACATAATTTCGCCAATATGAACACAACATTAACTTCTATGAGGAATTTTATAATGAGGTGGAAAGCTTGATGGCATTAAGAGTACCGAGGATAGAGGATTATAAGAAAGATATAGCAATTGGAATGGTGATTTATTAAGATAGTAAGGATAAGGTTTATAAATATCAGCCAAATATGGAAGGTCCCCCAATTGGAATGCCTTGCCTTGCAACCATAGATACTCTCTGTATATTGTGAGTCCTTCTCCTATCTTCCATACTAATGTATAAGGATTAATTATTAGTGGGAGATGTTTCACTGAAAAGTTAAAGATATAAAGGAAGGCAAAAAAAAAAATGTCAAAGAATTAGTCAGGAGTGATGAAGTTAACGAGCTAGTGATTGATGAGGAAAAACCTAAGTTCTTAAAATTAATAAAGCACAATGAATATAGTGTAGTGAACCAACTGAAGAAAACTTTTTCCCATTGATCTTAAGCTTTGAATTGTATAAGAATGCATTGTAAAAGTTCCTCAATGAGGCTTATGTCCTATAAAATATCACCCAAAACTTTATGGAGCATTTGGTTGGGAGGATTTAAGCCACTAATTATTTGTATTTCATTGAAGATGAGCTAGATCACAAGGGGAAATGTCACAATAAATCTTTGTTCATCTTGATAAAATACAAAGATTATATGATAGCTAAGAAGCTGATAATATTGAGTATCTTGGAATGTATTGTCAAAGCATATCCTAAATAAGATGCTAGTTGATGCTTCCTATAAGAGGTCAAGTACTATGACAACAAAAGATTATGATGGGTCCTTAAGACATGTTATTGAGAACAATGATAATGAGCTAATAATTGTTCTATAACCTTTTATGTGGCACTACAAATGATGGACATTCACCCCTCCTATAGTATGTTATTGGGAAGATTATAGATTCATTTTACTACAGTTGTACTGTCTTCTCTAAACTAGAGGGTAAAATTCATCATAAATAGAAGATTGGTGACTCTAAGAGCTAAATAAGCCTTGGCAACGATAAGAAATGTATCCATCCCCTATATTAAAGTAGAAGACAATAAAAAAGGAAACTTACATGCCTTTGAGGCAATGAATGCTCAATGGGTACTAGAAAATATTGTAAGAAGGAAACATGATATTTTTTAGGCCGCGAAGATGGCTACAAAGTACTTCTTGAAACATGGATTACCTTTTGAGTATAACCTAGACACGAAGATGTCTAAGAGGATTAATGTGATGAAGTGCACAAATCAAAGGTTTGGTTTAGGGTTTAAGCTGGGTAAGAAACACTATAAGAGAGCTGTTAAGGCAGAAAAAGAAAGGAGATTGGCTCAAATTGAGGGACTAAGCCTAATAAAGAAGGTATAGAGACTCCTATTATCCATATGACCTTTCCTTAGCCAGCACATATAGTACGACCTAAGAATAAGCTAAAGGATTTAAAGAAGAAATTTGTTCATGCAATTGTCAATTTGGAAGAAAACGAAGGGAAAGGCTATGATGGAGACCTCAAGGCTGAAAAGGACTCTCATGAAATGCTACCCTAACTGAATGTCAACACTTTAAAAGATGCCCTGATTAAGGAGTTTGTGAGAAAAATGGTCAAGGGAGAAGAGCTGAATAATTAAGAGATCTAAGAAGTCCATATTGTCTTCAAAATGTGTTGTGTATTATGTGCCTTGCTTAGCTATTTTGTTCTTACATTGCCACCAATCATGGTTTAGATAATGGCATAAGGTTTTTAATTATGTTGAACATTTTCAAAGTTTTAATAAGATCATGCATTTTCTATTTAATTATGTCTTTTTTTTCCTCATGCCTATTTACTTTTCCAACGCTGTTTACACACTTACACCAAATACCTTTTGCTTTCAAGAACCCTAAAAATGTATATTGTACTAAGAATAATTGGCTAAATTTTGATGAAAATATAATGACACGACCAAAAAATTGATGTCTTTTTCCAAATGTAAGAGTGTCGAAGTAATAAATAATCCGGCAAGACCGGGGTCGAACTACATGGAGGTTAATTGTATAAATTATAAATAACAGTAACACAACAACAACAATAACAACGACAACAACAACAACAACAACAACAACAATAATAAAGTAATAGAAGAAGAAGAAGAAGAAGAAGAAGAAGAAGTTGATGAGAACTTTGAGAAGGAAGATCAATATGAGAATTAAACAATGATAAAAATAAGTGTCAAGGTTAGAGGATCCACTAATAGTATTTCAAACAAGTATAATATAAATTCTTATTATTCAATTGGAAACCACACACAAGGAGGTTCCAATCAGATTATAAATTGTTAACATGATTACATTAGTTATCTTATTCGAATAATGCTAATACTTGTAAATGTTGCCAGTCATTTATGATTATAACTTATGTTAACAACAAATCAAGTTCCTTTCATAGCTCAGGTGTCGGTTATACCATACAGTATGGGCTATGAAAGTGCCAAGTATTTATTGTACCAAGTGTTATATAACATAAATCCAGATTAACCATTTAACAAGCAAAGTATTAAAAGTGAACAAGATAACAAATATAAAGCATGTTAGTATCCAACATTAAGGTCCATGTTCAGTTTATATTATACTTATTCTTACACCATTAGTGTACCCTTCTCACCTTGACATAATTAACCTAGCTAGACATAATGAAAGAGAGAAACATTAATAAACAAGGAAAGGAAATGAAAAGCATAAGCAAGAGATTAATATAAGCAAAACTTAAGCATTATAAAATATAAAGAGAGAGCAAGAGCATGATCTTGATCTGAACACCAAGATGCCTAAATACAAGGCAAATGCCTCCTTTTATAGGCTAAAATTTGAAACTATTGATTTGTTGACTAATTGATGAATGGGTGGCCACATCTTGACTTGGTGACAATTCTTATCTCCTTGTCTGCCAAAAACGTCATTGATAACGTCATAATTTGAACAAACTTCAATCATGAAAGTTCTAGGAAATTGTCTCATCTTTCCAGGGTAAACATTTGAGATCATTTGGACTTCTAAAACTCAAGATATGGGCTGAACACTGAATAGTGTCTGGGCTGCAGGACAGATTCAAACTTCTTCATTGTTGCTACAATTTGGACTTGAAAACGGCCTTGTTAAATCTTGGGCTCCCATGAAAGTTGTAGGCCTATGTCTTACCTTTCCATCCATATAAAGTAGACCTAAATTCGAGATCTACAGCTCCAGATATGACCCGATTACCAAACAATGTTCCAGTTTGGACTGCACCAACATCTCTTTTTTAAGTTTGGCCATCTCTTTGTCCGTTCAATTTTAGTACTTCAACTCATCAATCAATTCTTTCATTTATGTGATAGGCCTGCATTTAAGATGAATATTTACCATAAATTAAAGGTATCTTATATTATTAGATATGTTATTATAAAACATGCTTTAGTTAAGGAGTTATTTATACTTCAAGTGCAAAATGA
>Ga0325402_1001717_pt1 | contig 18403 bp, 17 predicted proteins | sample PopdelMetagenome_22_FD_207212 | JGI IMG/M metagenome (GOLD analysis project Ga0325402, IMG submission 207212) | Populus deltoides microbial communities from Bellville, Georgia, United States - Xylem-PdKOR-R3 | ecosystem: Host-associated > Plants > Phyllosphere > Stem > Wood/Secondary xylem... | reverse complement strand
CAAGTCTGTCCATGTTAGCGGCTGTGAGGGAAAGCATAGACATGCCATTTGAATTTAATACGATGTTCGAGTCTCTATCTCTTGCTCGAGTGCTCTATTTATACTCAATGTTGTAAACACCACATAGGTCGGCATATCTGAAAACATGTTTGAACTGTCTTGAGAAATTCTGATTGGTATTATTTGGTGGAACTACTATATAGCTGCGCCTAAGCACATTTTTATGCATGAGCCTGCCATAGCACTCTGGAGTTGAAGAAATTACTAGGCAGTTCGTTTTTATAAATTACTCTTATGCGGTCATCTTTTTCAAATAAAATTGACCAACAGTTTGAGACGTTTTTAAAAGTGTTTAGGTAATATTCCTATTGCAAATGCCTGCATGGATCCTTGCCTATACAAAGTTTTTGAAGTAGATCATGTCTAAGAAGAGGAAATTAGAGGATTTTAAGTCCGTTGCCTTGACAGAAAAATGCAGTGTCATCATCCAAATTAAGCTTCCACCAAAGCTAAAAGATCCAGGGAGTTTTTCTATCCCTTTTAGTATAGGTGATGCTAGTTTTTCTAAAGATTTGTGTGATTTAGATGCTAGTATTTCACAAATGCCCTTTTATGTGTCTACAAAACTTGGATTAAAGGAGTTAAAACCGACATCTCCTTACAGCTAGCTGACCCATCGGTGAAATATCATGTGGATATTCTTGAGAATGTGCTGATCAAAGTAAAGAAGTTTATCATTCCAGTTCATTTTATTATGTTGGAGATTGGAAAGGACACCAAGATTCCTATCATTTTAGGCCGTACTTTTCTAGCCACAGCTGGAGCTCTCATAGATGTTATGAATGGTACGCTGATCTTAAAGGTTAGTGAAAAAGAGGCTGAGTTTAATTTATTTGAAGATGTTAAACATCCTTCTTTTACTGATCATGTTTTTCAAGTTGATGTTGTAGATGGGTAAACTATTCAAGGTTTTCATGAAGAAAATTTATCGTAGGCTCAAAAAGAAATGTAAAGGATATATTTGTTTTTAAATTTGAAAGCGATAACAACATGACCCTTTATCATTTCAATCATAATTTGTTAGAACTCATAAATTTATATCTAGTCTAGCGTAATGGTTTGAGCTTGTAAAGAAATGTATTTTGCAAGTCTATGACTACCGAATCAACTACATATTATTATTCATACATTTAAAACACGACCTAAAAGATATGGTGTGTGTGTGGGTGCTTGTATGTTTTTTTCCTCTAAATTTCATGTTTTTTTAGTTCAGGTTCGTTGATCATCTTAGAGTGGAGGCTGTCTGATTAACTGTTTTCCATCATATGAACAAGATGCTAAAACATTGTTTAGAGAAAACATCAAATTATTTTTGAAATCAAAAGACAAGTTTAATTTTTCAGACTTGTTTTAGTGAAAGATTTTCACAAGGCTAATTTGATCACAAGGCTAATTTGATCACAACATTTTGATCAGAACCATGGATTATGCGAAGTTATGAGGGTCAATTTTTCTCTTATCATGGAAATTGTTTTTATAACTTTGATAGTTACCAACATTCCATTCATGATATATTTCAAGTATTAATATAATGAGGAAGCTATCACTCCAGTCGCGTGGATCCAAGGTCTTCCTAACAATATACTATAGGAAGAATGAATGTTCATCATTTGCAGTGTCATCGAGAACACTTGCGGCTCCGCATACAACTTCATTTACATGGTCCCTATTATCTATCTTGGCGAGTCATCGTATGCTCTCACCATCATAGTACTTAGCCTTATATGTGATTCAATGACAAGCATCTCTGACAGACATCTCTCTCTACATGTGTCTTGACAGCACATTCAAAGTCGAACCATTGTTGATCAGTACCTTTCCCATTAAGACATCCTTGCATCATATTGTGATGTACAATGGTTTATTATGCCCAGTACCATCGGGATCTAGCTCATCTTTAGTAAAATATAGATAATTTGAGGCTTTGATCCTGCCTACCAGGTGCTCTATGGTTTCTTGGTTGATATCGCAAGGCATACATACCTCGTTTAGTACCTTTTACATAGCCTTTCGATATGGTTTAAAGCTCTAAATCAAAGATAACATTGATATTCTAGTAGGAGTTTTCTTGAGTTGCTCAACAATGCTATACTCACTATGTTTCATCAATTTCCTCAGTGGTGAGCTTATTTACTTTCTCTAACAGGTTAACTACCTCTTTCCCTTTAGCTTTCCTTTGTTTCTCAAGTTCCTCTAGGGTAAAACACCTCCTCGCTGTGGGTTAAGCCTTTAACTTCTACTTGAAAAATGGATGTTGGTTGCATGTTTTGGAAGGAATACCCATAATTATATGAAAAGGCATTGTAGTTTTCATCAATTGCCACTATAGGTTTAGACATAATCAACTTGGGCAAACTGTCTACAGTAAATTATACTCGGTATACTTCATTGTTCTTGCTAGGTTCATCTACCATGGAAACCTCTCTACCTAACAACATCTGTATCACCTCATTATGTAAATCTTTATATCGGTTGATCATATGCCCTTCTTCTTGGTGATACTTCTAGAAGTCCTTGCTTTTCAACCCTTCTCACAACTACCCTTCTTGTATTTAGCTTCTACCAGCATTTCATAAATCCTATCCAGAGACACATTTAAGCTCACCGGGCCTTCAATTTCCAATAAGTTTATAGATTTGCTACCAGTAGCATGATTAAGTAGTGGATTTATGTTCTCATTTAGAGCCTCCTCAAATATTATCCATTTGACTTTGATTAAATGTAAGAGCTTATTTATAAATGCATTATAAGTGTTAATGTTGTGCCCTGCGATGCTAGTGTGATACTCACATGTGAGTTCTAGTTTATACTAGTTGGGATAAGGTGGTTGTAGTGGCACAAGTGGTACTGGAGTTACATGTCTAATGCTTAGTAATTTCTAGTACATCTCACTTAAGGGTAGTAGTAATGGGGGTAATTGTTCCTAGGTTCTTTGATAATTTTTCCTTGGTCATTTTTTAGCTTGGTTGTTGACTTGGTCGCTTTGGGTTTCAAGTTTTTTGATAAAAAAAGGTGAGTTGAAGTTAATGTTGACAATTTAGGATAAAAAGGTTAGAGGACTGTAGTTTTGGAAATGTTTCTTCTTGACTCTATAACCACCATCGATATGATCAACATCTTTTTCCCTCCGAAGCCTTTTTTTATCAATGGACATGAATATTCTACCACTCTTTATCCCTTGCTATATACGTTCGGCCACATCTATAACATCAGTAAATTATTACGCCGAACTACCAATCACATACTCATAGTACGATGCCTTGAGCGTATTTGCAAATAAGATGACAATCTCTTTATCTAAAAGTGGAGGATGTACCTGTGTAGCCAGATCTCTCCATCATTGGGTGTACTCTCATATGATTTTTTTGTCTCCCTTCTCTAAAATAGCCATACTCGATCTATCACGAACAATATCCATATTGTTGCTTAATGAAAACATCCACGAGGTCTTTCTATTTTTGAATCCTTTTGTTGTCTAATCTTATATACCAGCTTAGAATTGCCCCACTCAAACCGTTCTGAAAGAAGTGTATCAATAATTTTTTTGTCATGCATGACTTCAACCATCTTGTTGCAATAAGACTTGAGGTGAGTGACAGGGTATTGAGTTCCGGTGTACTTTATGAACTTAGGTACATAAAAATGTTTTGGTACAACCATGTTCAAAACTAGGCACATCTTTGTGGCTTGTACGAGATCATACAAGTCCACTCCTTTTATAACCCTTACTCTCACTTCTAATGTTACTATCTTATTATAATCAATATCCTCAAAATACTGTCTTATTAGATTTGTTAGTGAATGCATCCATGGCTGCTGGGGTTGGTGTATATATTATTGACTATACAAATTTTATATTACACTAGGGTTCCTGATCCTGTCCAGCCATCCTTTTTTCAGGTTGAATTATTGCCTGAGTTTTGGCAAAAGTCACAAGCCGATTGGATAAACCTTCACCAAAGATGTTTTTGAGCGTTTGCTCAAGCAAGCTAGTGATGCGGGCCATGTTAATCTTCAAGGAGTCCAACTCTTGGAAGTGAGCACCACGGTGAGCACGTTCTTCATCTATCATGTTTGTTTGTCGAAGTCGCGTGTTGTGAACTCTATAGATTTGGGCTTTTTAGGGATCTATATTTCTACCTGAATATGTATACATGACATTTAAAATCCCAAAGAATGAATACATATATGCTTATGGATGTAAGTGTATTTACATGTACATTGAATATGGATTAACCTATTCAAAAAGCTAATCTATGACTTTCTTTTTGAATACGAGTAGAATTCATAGTTTGAAGAATTTGAGGAGATCTTTCCTAAGTCCTTCTCTTAGTTGAATTTCATACACATTGGAAATGATAGCATAAAAAATAGATCGAAGCTCTTTTTATTCAACAAAAGCAAATAATTCTTACAAGGAGTTTTTTACATATGTGGGTAAGACTCCTATGTATCTCTACTTATTCTTAAAAACAATCCTCCTATTAGCTATATTTTTTATGAAAGCTGAAACATCATTTAAGTACTCCTTGTATTTGTTAACACTATTGTGGATTAGAGAGGCCTCCACTCGCAATTCATTTACCCTTAAAACACCTTATCGATACTTGTTTGTATGCTCTATTTTGCAATGGAATAAAGTGTTGTCTTGAAGCAATGCATTGTTGCTTGTGGCTAGTGACTCGTTGTTCCTATTCATCATTTGAGTTATCCTTTCAAGCTGTTGGAACTGGTCTCTAGCCCCATAAAGTTCTTCTCGTTCAATTTCAAGCTTAGTTATCTTCGTGTTCATTTGTACATCGAGTCTATTGATGTGATCTTGCCATTCTTTAAACTTCTGTCTCAGCTCGCTTAGTTCTCCATTAACTTCTTGATACTGCTCTTTCAGTTTCTTCAATTCCTCATTCTGGATTTCTAGCTCGGATTAAACTATGGAGACCCCTTCTATCAAGGTAATTGCTTTATCCTGGTACTCCTTCATGTCTTATTTGGTTACCCTTCTAGCTTCTCTTTCATCATCAGATTGGATCTTGTACTAAGCTTTTACGCTTTTTTCTTTCTCAATGTTGAGATTGGTCAACTTGTTCTTTTGTTTCTCAGCTTTTAACCTTTTTTTTATTACCCTTTTTTTTTTAAAAGCAACTAGTTCTTTGTTAGCATTTGCTTTGCTTCTGGAGACCTTTTTTAGAGCAACTAGTTCTTTTTCCATCATCATATGCTTGTTCACCAGATCATTATACTTGGCCATTCTTTCCTTCAATTATTCTTGGATTCCCTATGTAATTCTCTTGGACTTCTTAGTCATGTCCTGTCATTCACTAATCATCTCGTAATTGTTCTTTCCCAATTTCAAGTTTTGTATTAATACATATATTTGTTCATATTTTTCTCTTAACTACTAGTCCAAAAAGACCTTCATCTTTTTTTTTTCTAATAGCTAGTTTTTAAGAACTTATGTTGACTCTTGTTATTACTTAGCTTATCCAACTCATATCACAACTTCTTTTCATTGCTAACCCTCTTTTTCTTGGGTTCCCTAGTGATAAATGGTTCAACTTTGCTAACTATCATTGGGCCTTGTATTCCTAAACCTTCAAGTAACTCGAACAATCCACCATTTATCCAAACTAAGTAATTAAAGCTAATTGAGGATTCAACCTCATCTTCATCTATGTGGACTAGTACAAACTGTTTCCAATCATATCTGATAGCCTCTAATTCTGCTAGAGAGCTAGAATTCTTGAAAAACCCAGTATATTCAGCTAAACCCCAAGTCTTTGGCACATGTTGAATCACTGTAAATTTCTTGGAAACTAATAAAAGTAAATAGCTGATGTAACCAATTAACCCAATCAGTTGGACCCATGCTTTATTTTCATAACTTATGATATATGAGGAATTCTTACCCAAAGAGCTTTCCACCTAAAGTTACTATAAGGGACAACAATATATTTCTCTACCCATGGCTTTTCATCCAAGTTACTCAAGTCCTCACTCAGGACTAGCTTAAATGGCCTCATATTAAACCACTAAAAATTATCAAGAAAATTCTCTTAGGGTTTCCAAATTACTCACTATCCATATGAATAACAAGGAAATGCAACATCGCATCACTACCTTTCTATGTAGTCTATAGTGGTTCAGTGACAAGAAAGTTTCAACCAATATAGTTGTAGTAGGGTTATTCCTTATTTGTTCATATTCAACAAAGGCATTGATGACTTCCACACTAATGATCCTAGCAGCTTTTGAAGGAAATAAAACAAACTCAAAGATGGAAAAAGTGACCGCTTATTATCTCTTTCTCCTAACTTTCCCTCATTTTTATCTGCCTTTAGCTTAGTTTCAATGAGCTTCCAGTTAAACCCACCATTAGTTGTCCTATATTGGTCAACTTGGTCTAGGTGCAGTAATTTATCAATTTTGATAGTCATGTCCCCAATTCTTTGTTTAAAATACACCTTGTGAGAGTCGTTTGGAAAATTCAGGATCTGAGCATATTCCTTGATAGTGGGGGTTATGTTGATATCATTGAAAGTGAAGCATTTGTAACCTAGGTCCTAGAAATATAACAGGGATTTGACTACATAAATTTATACTGAAAGCTTATCGAATGAGCAATTCTCTCATAACTTCTCTTTAAAAGGATCTCGTCCACATATCCTAGGAATGATATAAGGTTTTCCATGTTATTCACCGAGCTATGTACTTTGGTCATGCGTGGTAATTCCCTAGCCTTGGTTCTTGCAAAGTTCCCCTTAACTAATTGCCTCATCTTGGACTTTTGTCTATATCGAAAAAAGGTTATAAAAGTCATGGTCTTAACTTGGATAAATCCTACAGAGTTCAGGATTTTGATCAGGCCTGCTTTGATCTAAAATGAATTATTATGAAGTCGACATCCTAAGAGTAGTTTCTAGCCACTATATAAAGGGTAGGCGTACTACCTGGTCTCAAAAGGGTTTATAATTTGCCTAGTGACCATCTCTTGTGAAGGCAATATAGAGATTTACAAGGAATGGTTTATGCATAATGTAACTGCCATTACCAAGTAAACTCTCAACTCATAGTTAGGTATTTCACGAATCTAAACCTTGACTGAAAGTCGTGAGGTATACTGGTACTCCCCCACCAAGCCTAGAATTAGTTTCATTCTCAAAATTAAAAATGAATGAAGGCATATTCATACCCGATGAACTTGTGCATGAGCAATATGTAAAAAAAAAATGCATGCTAAAATTAAGTTATATAGACTAACAAAATAAACAAGACAACAAACAATCACACATAAAAAATCAACAAAGCTTAGTCCAACCAGACAATTCCTCAGTGGATTTGCTATCCTGTTATGGTATGCACAGTGTTGAATGATGAGTTTTTCTCATGGATTGAAGGGGTTTGGGTTTAATTATAATTTTAAAGGAGAAGCCACCTAGTATTATGGTCATTAGAAAACGTAATAGTCTACGAGAGTCTAGGTAAAGAGACTAATTGTGTAAAGGGAAATCACCCCTTATGCACCCTACCTATGTTAGGTTGCATTATTGATTGGTTGTTATGCTAGGTTGTGTTTCTATTCATTGGTCATATATAATGTTTAAGACATATCTCCCTTCATGAGGAAGTCTATACCTTATTGGATTAAAGCTTAATTGTTCTAAGGCTCAAATTTTAACATCGTATTTATTTTCTACTCTATATCTTTAATATTTGAGGATCTACCTTACAATGTAATTTTATACCCTCAAATAATAAAGACTACAACTAATTCCTAATATTTATTTTTATTAATTCATTTGATTTAATACCGGTAGTATGCATTATATTGTAAAGTTCATACCCTAAATATTAATTAAACAAATTAATTTTTATAATGTTTTTGAAAGTTTAACCAAATCATAATAGATAATCATAAATTGGTTATGGTACTCATTTTTATATTTTCTAAAACATGATAAAAATACAAATTTTGTTTTTTTGTTTTTCATAAAAATATGCATGAAATTAGGGGTGAGCAAAAAAACCGATAAACCGAGAAATTAGAAAAAAAATAACTGAAAAAACCGAACTGGAAAAAAAAACCGAATTAATCGATTAAAAAATCACAAAAAAACTCTGGTTCGGTTCGGTTTCGGTTTCCAAAGTCTGAAACCGATTGAACCGAACCGAACCGAACCGGTTCAACTAGACTAGCACTTGAACAAAAAACTATAAATAGGATGCCTTTTCTAACCCTAAACCTAAAGCTTAAACTTTGCTCTCTGCATTCCCTAAACACAAAAGTAGCCGCCCCTCCCCCCTTCTCTCTGCATCTCTCCCCTCCCTTTCTCTTTGCATCTCTCCTCTTTGATTGGAGAAGGAGACTGAGTTGATGCAATAGAGTTGGATCGGTCGTCATTAGAGCGAGTTTAGGGTTTTTTCTTTGCAGGTGTGTGGTGGCGGCTCCAAAACAAAGTGGGGGGAAGATTAGAGAGGAAAAAATGTGATTTTTTTAACTAGCGTGTAAGGGTTTGACCCTTCCTCTTTGATTTTTTTCCTCTTGTTCAAATAATAATGTTTTGATGATTTTACATTTTAATAATAGATATCTTTTGATCTTTTCTTTTTTTTTTTTTTCCTCCAGTCAAATGATTTTTGTTCTTTCCTTTTGTTTTGTGTATCTTTTTGCAAAGTTTAATTCTTGGGCAAAGATCTAACAAAAAGAAAATCGGGATTGAATTTTTGGATATCATGCATGCCCAACCAGTTAAAAAAAGAGTCATACTTGTTGAGAAAGCCAAGATTTCTCAGAAAATAAGCACAGAAAGCACAGATATGTGAAATTAGAAATAAAAAGAAAAGAAAATCCCTGAAAAATATGATCAGTGAAAAAATCCAGAAATAATTTTTGGGTTAAATTGGTTTGGAAGGGAAAAAACGAACCGAACATGGTTGGTTCGAACCGGTTTTCGGTTCGGTTCGGTTCAAAAAATTGAAAAAAAATAATTTTGGTTTGATTGCTTATTTTGGTCCAAAACCGGACCGAACCGAAAGTGCTCACCCCTATATGAAATATTTTTCAAAATTTAGTTGTATGCATGCAAATGAAAACATATTTTATGTATTTTTTAAATGAGGATTTTTTTTATTTTTTTTCAAAATCTCGGAGAAAAACAAATATTTTTAATATTGGGTCAGTATCTTACAGTGTAATTTTATAGTTTGATGTTAGGTAAAATTATTAGAAAAACACATAAGAGACCCATAAATAATTTTAAAATGGTTCCTGAATTTTTTAGATTTTAGAAAAAATTATTTAGGGTCTATTTAGCTAGACACTAAAATATAGACAAACTAAAACTAAAAACAAAAGGCAGTAGAGCATGTTTGCAAAACACACCCTTAGCTTAAAACTAGAGGCATAAAAAATGTTTTAAGACCATGTTTGGAAAACATGCATTAAGGATAAACAATAACATTTTTCCTTTGACAAAAATAGGGCGTTCCAAATATGCCTTTAAGATTGGGTTGGGCTGGGCTTATAAGGCCCAAGGCTCAAGCCACACATAGGTTGGGATTAGGCCTAGCTCAACCTAATTATGTTGGGTCGGTAGACAACCTAAAAGGCTTTTGTTTTTTCTTATATGAACCTAGCTCAAACACACAAGCTGGGCTTGGATCAACCAATCTCTACTCCTTCAAAGGCAGGCCTTGTGGCATTAACAGGAAAGAAAAGAAGAAATGATATATGCCAGCAACCAGATTCAATTAATCTCCCATTTCTTCCCAACTTTCAAACATGAAACGTGGTAAAATATACAAGACAGTGAAGTGGAGGGAGTATACTGATGATGCGAACCCTAGCTAAATTTAATGGAATTCACGACCTCAAGATCAATCTAATCCAAGTTTGTTGAGATTTGAATGAGCTTATCACAATAAAAAAGTTGCTCCAAGGAGACAAGTAAAAGAAGTATAAATTCACAACAAAGAATGATCAATTCTTTGAAGAGTTGAAAGTTCAATCAAGAACCAAGATTGAGAAACCAAAAAGTTGGCTACAATGCTGAAAATATCATCAAAAGTCTGTCCTAAAATTATTCCTAAAGAGTATTTAAACTCCAAGTCAAAACCCTAGTTTCCCTAATGGGTCTCACATAAGTCCAATTTAAATAATAATCAACCCAAGCTAAAACTAGCCCAAACTAATTAAAATAAACTAGTCTAAAACCTAAATAAAATGTCTCATCTCAAAATAAATAAAATTTGATAGCCCAACTAATTAAATAAGACAAGTTCATTGTTTCCGTATTCTGTCTGGCAGCAGCAAAAACCCAACTTAAAATGGATGGTTCTCTCTCATCTTAATGAATTAGAAGGCTTGCCATATACCATTGGAAAGGTATAGAAGTTGAGTTTCCAAACCAACTAGAATCACATAAAAATTAGACTTGTAGCTCCAGTTATGACTAAAAAAGTAACGATAGGTCAAACTGTCCGAATCTAGTAGTCTTCTCCCAATCCTTGTGTAATGGTCTTGGTTCCACCAACAAGCCCCTCTTGAATATGAATCAGATTAATCAAGGCTTGCTCTTTATTATTACAAATCCTTTTGAAGTCCACCTTAGCTCATGTATCTTGAAGAAGTCCATTGAAAGCTTCTTTGAACTTCTTAGCCCTAAGCCTAGTAACTGGACCAACTGGAACCTCCAATGGATCTTTTGATGGTTGGATAACATCAACTGACCTTAGGCTACTAGAGTTGCTTTAATGGAAGCTGGAATCTTGAAAGGATAGACACGACAATGCTGCTGGGAAGGAAAGGAAAGGGTAGAAATTGAAAGTGTTTGTATTTGTGTAAAGCAAAGGGTGGAGAGGAGAGGTGGCAAATTATATGTGTTTGAGTTTCAATTTGGTAGGAATGAGCAAAGGGTGGGACTAGTTTTCTTTTTTTCTTTTTCTTGCTGGTTTTATGTCCTTCACTCTCGATTTTCTCTTAGTTTTCTTCCCTTTTTTCACCTTGTTTTTCATGGCTGCCCTAGGTTTGTATTTATAGGGGTTTAAGGAATGTTAGGGCTTTGAGCTGGCAAGATCATCATGGTTGATGATCAAGTCTTCATCTTGGCTGTTGATTCTTGCCTTGCAAAGCTACTTCTCAATACATTGTAGTTGTAGATTGTAATCTGCTACTTAAGTTGTGCTTTTTGTCTGTCATGATAAAGCTTTAGCAAGGTCGAGACAAATAAAAATGGCTTGCAGTCCAAGCTTAGCGTCAGAGGGGTGTAGGGGTGTATTTTTTTTTCTTGTTTGGAAAGGGTATGAGAGAGAAATAAGGTTTGAAAGGTGGATTCAGAGACAATCTCCATCGACTTGAAAGGTGATGAAGATGATGAACAATGTTACACGACATGTCGTTTGGTTTATATTTTTTTTGACAAGGCGTTGACCAAAACAACATTGTTTTGAACCAAAACATGGTCAAAACACATTGTTTCATTTAAATAAAACGACATTGTTTTGGCATTTCTATACTAAATTAGGTCATAAATTTCTCTTTTGATTTCAACCCTCAATCTTTTAATTTGTTCATTTAAGTTATTTAAATTCTGATTTTAAGAATTCCCCTTTCAAAAATTTTAGAAAGACCCCATAATTTAATGTGTTTTTCAACTTGGTCTTTCATCTCAAATATTTTCAATTTTGTCCTCAATTGACCTTGAAAAATCTATTTTCATCAATTTTATCCCTATTTTCAATCGAATTTGGTCCTCGCATATGTACGTCTTTTGTAAAGAGGTAAATTTTTTAAATTTTACCTTTAATTGACCCTTAAACTTTGATTTTTCTTGCAATTCTGTCCCTGATTTCATCTAATTGAATTTGTAAAAATTAAATATGGTCTTTTAAAATTTCAATCTTCTCAATTAAACCAAAATTAAGCTTTTAAATTTAGTTTTTCACCAATTAAGTCCTTAATAAAATTAATTTGACTTATTAAAAGTCTAATTAAGTTCTTACATTTGACTAATTCTTTTACTTTTGGCCTAAATTAAATTTTAAACTCAATTAGATCTTTAATTGAGCCTATAATTAAATCAAATTGGTCTATTAATAATCTAATTAAGTATTTAGATTTGATTTTTTTATGCAAATTCATTTGATATGCACTTAAATTAGTTTTAAATATGTGTTTTTCTTCACATTTAGGTTCTTCAATAGTGCAATTAAGCTTCCAATTTTTCACTTAAATCCCTCTTCAACCATTCTTTACCAATGAAGTTGCTGGTCCTCTTTTATTTCTATTTTTATTTTTATTTTTTTAAAATTTTATTTAAAACAAAAAAGATGATTTTGGGAGAAACCTAAAATTGAGATGTGATAGTTCATATGAGTCTTATAAGGAATGTGAAGATAAAGACCATGGATAATATCTAGTCAGCATATTAACCACTACCTAGTAAATAATCAAATGAGAGTTGGATGGTTTCATGAATTTTACCCATACTAAAGTTATTAGGGTACCACTACTCGCTCACCTAACCTAAAGTTGATATTGAGTGTGATCAAAGTGTGTTGGACTTGGTGTGAAGGAATAAATTCATATCTAATATATGCAATAAAAGGAACAAAATGCATGAGATGCAGGATCACTCGCATAAATAAACATCATATCAAACAAATAATAATAGAAAATGCACATTATCATCACAAAATAAACCAACATAGCTTAGCCTCAAAATCCCTAATAGAATCATCATTTTGTCCCAGGGGACATCACTATGTATAAAAATAGAAAAAGAACTTATCACCTAATTTTATGGTAACTAAGAACCCTAACTGGTTTTTGAAGGTTTTAAGTAAGGGATTGATTATATAATAAAGAAGATAGCTATCATCTTATACATCTTACCTAAGATAAGTAGCATTAATGTTTGTTTTTAATGAAAAAAAATGTCTAATGTACATTGAAAAAATATTTTTTCCAAAATGATTATATTATCACTCTTAGGTCGACTTCTAAGGATAAATCCCACTAAGGACAAATCCTACTAAGGACTTATTTATCATATGTCGATCCATGGATAATTGAAAAAATATTTTTCGAAGTGATTTTATTATCACTTTTAAATCAATTTCTAAGGATAAATCCCATCAAGGGTTTATTTCTCCAATGTCAATCCATAGATAACAAAATCACAATCAAAATTTATGTATTGAAAATATATTTTCTGAAATGATTTTATTATCATTTTTAGATCGATTTCTAAGGATCCATTAAATGTTTATTTATCTTATGTCAATTAATGGATAATAAAATTACCACCGAATATTTATGTGTTGACTACATACATATATAATAATCTTTTGAATTGGTTTTGTAATCATTTTTAGGTTGAATTCTAAGGATAAAACCATTGGGTTTTCTAATCCTATGGCAACTTGCAATAATAAACCATCAACAAATATTCAATCATCAAAAATTAAAACCCACAAAATAAAAGATAACAACAACAAAAAATCAAAATCAGCATCACTGTGTAAGTGGTAACTTCAAAAAAAAAATCTATAGCATCGCCTTATAACATAACAAATCAAGAACAACACTTACAAAACGTCCAAAAACAATCTACACACTTCAAACATTTCATAATCAGTCAATACTCATTAAAGTCAATCAACATGCAAAAATATTACTCAAAAACCATGTTTAAGGTTTAAAATCAACCTTTAAGAACAATTAACAGTAAAGGAGTTATTGGAAGTGGGATGAATTGTGACAGTGTGTCTGACATATGTTAGGAGGGCACAATTGCCGGTGGCGCATTATTGCATGCGCTGGCAAGGGATGGAATTACTTGAGTCACTCCGCTCAATACTCTTCTTGGTCCTCCTTCTAGTATAGACATTGTCTCCCACTATTACTCGAGGGAGGAGATCGGAGCCCCTAAAGTTTTGGTACTCATTGTTTCTTTCTTCTTCCACTAGGTTTCCTTTTTTTCAAATATTGATGTTTGTTGTTGTCATGGTTAACTTCCATGGCGTTTGGCAGCGACATAGGAAATTTGATGTGATGAGGTTGGTGTTTGGCCGGTGATGAGGACTTTGGGTTGGTGAGTCTTGGCTTGTCGAGTTTATGGCATTGGCTGCGAGAGGAGGTTCGTCAAGAAAAGAAAGGTTGGCAAAGAGAGAGGGAGAAAGTTGTGGGTAGTGGTTAACAACCTTGTCGGTGTTGGTGGCCGACAAGAGGGAGGCTCAATAGGTGATGGAGGTTTTCACAGTGGCTTAGCTAGTGTTTTTTGTGTGGGTGGTGAGCGTCAAAGAGAGAGAATGACCATATCTTCTTATTTTATGAGAGTGGCAACTAGGTTAGGAAGAATAGTCCATGGTTGTTTTTGGTGTGTAGAAGAGAAAATCTCCACTTTTTATTTTTTATTTTCTGGTATGTATTTTTAATTATGGATCCCTTATTAGCAATGATTCCTTTTAGTATTTATAGACCAAGTATTTTTGTCCCTTCCTTTTAATTGCTTGGTTCAAGCAACTTGGTTTATTTTAGTCTTATTTTCTCATGTTGTGCTTTTGATTTCTCTGTTCATTTTACTTTTATTTTGTATTTTAATTTATTTAATAAAAAAAGACATTGTCAATGCCAATTTGATGAGAAAGATTAATCAAGGATTTTAAAATGAACGCGTTAAAAACTAAACACATTGAAAGCATATTTTTGAAATTTAAATTTTTTGAAAAGACATTGAAAATCATGAAAATGAAGTCAAAAACATATTTTTAAATCATAAAATGGGCACACAAATAATTGAAAACACATTTTTTGAACTTTTTATTGTTTCTATTATTTAAAACAAATTAGGTTATAACACCCATTATCATTTCATTATCAATGTGGAATCACCATGATTGATAAAACTAATTAATCAAATATATTTAAAACTATGTAGGCCAAGTGACATTAGTGTTGTTACCAGCTAGTTTACGCTTTGATTATTTTCTTAAATCTAGATTTTACAAAATAAAAAAATAAATGGATATGATTTAAAGCATATTAAGAATGACAAAAATATATTAATTACCTTATATTATTGTCCCACCTAACACAAATTATTAAATTTGAGAAAAAAATCAATTCAAAATGAAGATAATAACTTGAAGAGTTGGGAAAATAATGATAATTTATGCATAGCTTACATGAAACGACTTTGACTAAATACCCTCTAACCTCTTCTTTTTACTTCTCTCAATCCCGTGCGCCATTATTAACCTCAAACACATATTTAGCATAGATGTATAATTATACAATATACTAAAAGGGCTCAGTGCCCCTCTTACTGTTTACCTAGACTCAAAGCATTGTGGATTAGAGCAGTGTAATGGCAATTCAGCCCTTGCCATAAAGAGTTGCAAGGGCAGTAAGGGAGGGGTGGGGTTGTCTTTTCACTAGGATGCATTTGGCACTGAATGGATGGTTAGGGAGAAAATGGTCACTTCAAGTTTTGGTGGGGCTGCCTTGGGTGTCAGCCAGGCCCGCACCCCCATGTAAGGACACCTGGCGCTTGGGCTGACTTGCCCTTGCGCTAGGTTAAGCCAAGCATCACATGGCGGTGGGGCTGGTTTGCCCTTACCTTGGCGTGAGCCAGACCCGCTCCCCCATGTTGGGTCTGGAAGCGACCGCGTCCACCTCCATGTTGGACTCAGACATGTCCATGCCCAACCCACGTCGGTTTTGGACGCAACCGCGTCCAACACCAAGTTAGATATGGACGCGTCCACACCCAATCCTATGTTGGATCTGGACTCGATCGCGACCAACTCCATGTTGGACCTATACACATCCATATCCAACCCCACGTTGGGTCTGGACACGACCACGCCCAACCACATGTTGGACCTGGACGCATCCACGCTTAACCTCATATTGGGTCTGGACGGGACCGCGTCCAACCACATGTTTGACCTGGACGTGTCCACGCCCTACCCCATGTTGGCCTTGGACGCGTTCACACACAACCCCACGTTAGTTTTCTTAATATAATAATGTATGTTATAAATATTATTATTTCTCTTATAATTCAAAGTGTTCATATCAAAAATATTATTATTTGTGTTATAAATATTATTATTTTTATTATAGCTCAAAGTATTGATATAAAAAAATATTATTATTTTTGTTATAATCATCCTTGGAATTCTTAATATAATTATTTATGTGATAAATATTATTATTTTTATTATAATTCTAAATATTCATATAAAAAATAGTATTATTTGTGTTATAAATATTATTATTTTTATTATAATTAATAGTATGAATATTAAAAATATTATCATTTGTATTATAAATATTATTATTTTTATTATAATTAATATTATTAATAAAATAATTAATAAATTTGAAAAAAAATATTATTAATATTTAAAAAAATTATTTTTTGTATTATAAATTTTTAAAGTATTTTTTATGAAAATAAAAAGTGAACCCACTACATAGCGCGGACATCCAAGTAGTCTTCAGCTAAAATAAAAAAATAAGTACTATATGGATGCGTCCACGCCCAACCCCACGTTGGGTCTGGACGCGGTTGGGCGTGGACGCAACCGCGCCCAACCACATGTTGGACCTGGACGTGTCCACGCCCAACCCCATGTTGGGCTGGACGCGACCGCGTCCACCTCCATGTTAGGTTGTACGTGACCATGTCGAACTCCATGTTGGCCCTGGACACGTCCACACCTAACCCTACGTCAGTTTTCTTAATATAATAATGTATGTTATAACTCAAAGTATTGATATAATTATTTTTATTTTTATTATAACTCAAGTATTGATATAAAAAATATTATTATTTTTGTTATAATCATCCTTGGAATTCTTAATATAATTATTTATGTGATAAATATTATTATTTTTATTATAATTCTAAATATTTATATAAAAAATAGTATTATTTGTGTTATAAATATTATTATTTTTATTATAATTTTAAATATTCATATAAAAAATAGTATTATTTGTGTTATAAATATTATTATTTTTATTATAATTAATATTATTAATAAAATAATTAATAAATTTGAAAAAAAATTATTATTAATATTAAAAAAATTATTTTTTATATTATAAATTTTTACTGTATTTTTTTATGAAAATAAAAAATGAACCCAGTATATATCGCGGGCATCCAAGCAGTCTGCAGCTAAAATAAGAAAATAAGTACTATATTTTATTTTGTCTGTGGATGTGGAAGCGCTAGAATCGCCAATGAATTGAATGCACGTCTTCTCAAGATTTCCTGTTAATAGCTCTAAACACGTACATGATTTGCAAGATTCACAGGCTGCAAAATCTGCAGCTTCTCTTCAGGGAAGCAAATATCCATAACATCGCACGAACATAATCAGAGACATTGTTAGGACAGAAAAATAGGATAAACTAACTGTAGTTCTACTTCACTCCAACAATGGTCATAAGAAATTTAAGCTTGTCATTGACCTCCGCCAGATCGGAAGGATCCCTGAATGAGGCAGGTGGTTCCACTCCGGTGAAAACATACAGTGCCTTGAGCTCCTCAGTACACGTTCCTCGCACAGAAGCTTTGTACCCCACTATTGTGCGTACTGCACGAATTTGTTTCCATATCTTGTCCTCACTGTACAACACCTGCAATCAATGTGGATTTCATACAATTCAGTTTGACAAAATATGCTGGGAGTTTTATTTCTGAGATTTCACCAACTTTGATGTTAGGTACTTGGTGAGTCGGAAAGCTGACCCTTTTCCAGAGCTCTATCATTTCTAACACTCAAAACCAGGACCAGAGCATAGACATTGGTGAATATGATCATCAATTTAAACATTTATGCAAAGTGAGGTTTTAGAGGTAATCACCTAGCAAAATTTCAGTAGTCATCTCATACAAACTTTGTATAGAGGATACTGTTCAAATTCTCAATCTTGCTTTAGCCAAAACGGGAAAACTCATGGCAGAATGCAATGCAATGTATGCAACAATACTTTCACTAAATTTTACACTGTCACAGAGACGGCACTTGGACTAGGCGAACTTTTAGAGGCTTCGAGCTCCAAAAGGATTATGCAACAAAAACCCAAATGATTGCCTAATAAAGCTTGGGTTGAACCTCCATAAAACCTCATTAGAAAGAAAACTAAGAGAAAGGCCGACTTCTCACTGATATCAGATGCCAATAAAAATAGTTTCCAAAGTTTTTTTTTTTTTTTGCTCTTTTGGTAAGAAATGAAGCTGAAGTCTAAGAATAGAAAACCTCAAACAGGGCAAGATAGCCCCAACAACATCTACAACATTATGGAATCAACATTAAGAGATAATTG
>Ga0325402_1001714_pt1 | contig 18405 bp, 7 predicted proteins | sample PopdelMetagenome_22_FD_207212 | JGI IMG/M metagenome (GOLD analysis project Ga0325402, IMG submission 207212) | Populus deltoides microbial communities from Bellville, Georgia, United States - Xylem-PdKOR-R3 | ecosystem: Host-associated > Plants > Phyllosphere > Stem > Wood/Secondary xylem... | reverse complement strand
CCTGACATGTTTTCCTACCTTTGGTTAAAATTTCAGGTCAATTGGAGTTCTAAAAGGCATTGCAATACTGTTCAATAGAGGTTGTATGAATTTTGTTATTTATTTCCTTTTGACTTGTGGATTTTTTATTTGGCTAGGATTCTTTTCTTACAAGAATTCCTTATCCATCCTAACTGCAACAAGGAAAGAAGACTTCAGAATTAATTTTACCTTCAGATCAGATTTCGTAGTCTATTTGGAATTTCTTAAGGGTGACAAATCTGATTCTAGCATATTTAGGATAATAATTTTTGAATTTTTATTATTTTCTTCTTAGTCTTTGGGTTATTATTACTTATTGGGGTCAATTGTAAGTGGGCCTCATATAAGTCCACCTAAGGGGGGTCCATTATGGTTTATTTAAGTCTAGAGTTAGTATAAATAAAGGTAAGACCAGACATGTAAGTTAGATAATTCAGATTAATAAAACTTCTTGTTTGCCACACTTTGTGTGTGAGTTGGTGAGATACTCTCCTTTCCTTGGTTTTATAAAGAACTGAAAAACAACTTATCAAATAACAATTGACTTCGTGGCGTCATCCTTATATTTCTCGTTTACGAATCAATATTTGTTGGGTGGGAGTTTCTGTTTCCAATAGTACTATTACTTAGGTGAAAGTTATCTATGTGTCACATTCTTATCAAACCTGATTTACTTGGATTTCCAGGAATTGGTCTTTGCGTGACCACGTGATCATGCGAATCAATATTAGTCAGGTTATATCCTTTTATTTCTTGTATTTTTGTTTTTTTATCTTCCACGTCAATTTTTCTTTGTGTCGGGTCTGATCTTGTTTCAAATCAGTTTTGGTCAGAATGTCTTCTTCCTACATTATTCTTGATTACTTGCACTGAATTGATTCTTTTGGAATTAAAAAAAAGTGTCATATTAGTCTCTCTGTCTAAAAATGTTTTTAGAGAAAACAAAATGTTATTTAGGATAAAGGGGTTTGTTTCACTTCTGTTTTGCATCCACTTATCAAACTATATTGTAATTGTGAACCATAGAAATTTATAATTTAAATATGCGGATGTGTAAACTGCCATGTAAACAAAAGACTGAAATGATATATAATGGAAGGGATGACCTCCATAAAATGAATTTTGGTTTAGAATTCATAAGGACAGAGAAACTGGTAACATGTTTTGATGGATAAAATAATGAGAAAAATGATAAAATATTTCTAAGAAATAAGTGAGGTAATAAAGAATATATTATAATAAAGGATATGCAATGAAAAGTGTAGGACTGAAGGTGCAAACACCAATTAAAAATCAGTGACGTTACTTTGAAATGATAATAATACCCGATAAATAAATAAAGGTGGAAATTTTAAAATGAATATATTCCAAAATAATAAAATGACCTTAAAGTTTTAGAAGGATAATTGATATGATTTTATGTAAAGATTGAACAAGAAAATTTGGATCATTGACGAAAAGTCATGAACTGACCAAATTTACATTAAAATGCAGAGCTCTCAATCCAATCGTCGGATCGGGATGACATTTTACATGAAGTCTATTAATATGTTTTCCTACCTTGGTTAAAGATATCATCCCAATCAGAGTTTGGTAAAGACTAGCGATTTAAGCAGAAATAAACTGGATAGTTTACATGAAAAACAAAATAAAATACATAAAGGCATAAATGAGGGATATAATTATAATTAGAGGAAAATATGCCTTTAAAACAACAAAGAGACCACCAGTTAAAAAAAAAAGAAAAAAAGTGAGACAATAGAGAATTCGGCTAGAGAGAAGTGCAGAATCTGGAGGAACCAATAATGCTCTGGTGGCCATATCTCTAAAATCCATTGTTGGATCATGCTGGTCTTTGGATATATTGTTCTTCTCATGCTCCTCTACTAAATGACTAGAGGGATTTGATGAAAAACAATCCGTTTGACAAAAATCATAAGACGGCATTTCCTGGAAAACAAAAGGAAATACACCTGCAGGACAATTTTGGTCATCGGCCGATTTCTCTCTCTTACACCGTTGGATCGTGCCTATATTTGGATATGTGATGACTTATTGCTTTTTGAATCTATTGTTAGTTTAGGCAAAATTTAGGAAGCTTGATTAAATACATGTTTTGATGAAATTATAATTGTGTGGATGTTAGGGTTTAAGGAAGATGTAATGGTAAAATATGTTCTTGTTATTAGTATTGTTATAGATTAATTGTGTATTCTTTATATGAGGGGAAGAATGATTATTGTGTAAGAATAAGAAGGAACATTGCTATATGAACATGTTGATTGAATAAAAAGCTAACTTGTTGATTGTGTGGATATGAATGGGGTGGAACCATGAAGAAATTGAAATGAAAGAAATTTGGAAAATTAAACATATTTAAAGCTAGCCAAAAGTATATTTTTGGCAAATTGATTAGTTAATGAATATTGTCATGGATTCTAACTAGTGGGGTGAAATTAATGTTATGATAATGATATAAGAATACTAATTGTTAAGGTTTGTCTTATTTGTTTAATCATACGAGAAGAAAGTGACAAAAAAAGAATGGTTCATCATTTTGTTGTATAAATAATGCTAAACAAGGATAATAACATATATAGTGTGTGTAAAAAGAAAATAAATAATGATAATAGGAGAAATCCCAAAGGGACGAGTTTCCTTATTTTGGTCGAATCTTGCTATATTGTAGAGGTAGAGAAATTGTTTGAATGTTTTGTTTTAGAATTGATTTAAATTTGTAATTTAATGATGCTAAACGACTTTGGATATTGTTGTTTATGCATGAAAATAAGTTGAAAGTTGAAAAGGATTTTCAAGAGATGAAAATCCTCATTGTCCAAAAATTTTAGTTATAAAGGAGGGGTTATTGTGATTGTTGATTTTGAGCCTTAAAACTAAATAATTTGGAGTTTCCTTCATGAAAGTTGTGTTTCTATGCTTCAGCCTTTCATAGAGACAAATCACGCCCAAAACTGAGTTTATTGTTCAGTTTAGTTTTAATTAAAACATTAGATGGTGTTCTAGGTTGGTTAAGTTAAATCGATCAAAATTAGACAATTTTTAATCTTTGCTTGGAATGGCTGTTGAGTGATGGTTTTGATAACAAAATTATAAGAATGAATATGAACATGAAAATGAGTAAGAGTATGAGATCCTAAGGAAATTCCTTGAGAATACTAGTTGAATGAAAATTAAATAAAGTTGTGATGTTAGTTGTATTATTAATAAAAATTGAATCCTTGGTGGTACCAAGGAAGCAATGAGGACTGGACAATTGCATGGAGTGATAGCACATGCGCATACTCTAGGTAGGTGCATCGCATCTTGTCTTTTTAAATTGTGTAAACTTATTGATAAATTTCAGAATTGATTGTTTTACTGCTTCGATAATATTAAAATGAATATAAGTACCTTGCGTGCTTTGATGTGTATCACTAGTAATGATATAATTGAAATGGATAAAGTATCTTACATACATTGATATGTATCAAACTTATGATGATATTGTTGGAATGGATAAGATTACCATGCATGCAACGATATACCTCCATTAGTTAATATGATGTTTGAACGAATATGAGTACCTTGCGTGCATTGTTATGTATCGAATTAATTATGTTATTATTAGGATGAATACAATTACCTTACATTGATAGGCATCGAATGCTATGATAACCTTGGAATAGATGTAATTATCTTACATACCTCAGTATGGATTAGGTATACACAATGACTTAAAGATTGGGAGAAAATGATAGATAATTGGTCACCATAGTGTCGGTGGCTAAGGATATATTACAATGGTCACTATAGTGTCGGTGGCTAAGAATATATTACAATGGTACTTGGCATTGCGATGAGGGTAACCAAGGTTATGTGAATAATGCTTAATGGTTGTAGTGTCGATAACTAAGTTTGTGTGTGAATGATAGTTAGCAATCATGGTTATAATGCATATGATATTAATAAAAAAAAAAACAGAAGAAAAGGGATCAGTAAGAATCAAAAATTTAGAAGACATTGATTAGCCATCTGGGTTTGGATAACTAATGGTATCAATGAGGTTCCATTGGTACCGGCATTTCAGGTGACATTGATTAAATATCCGGGTTTGGATAGCTAATGGTATCAGTTAAGTTTCATTGGTACCGGCATTTCAGGTGACATTGATTGGCTATCCGGGTTTGGATTGCTAATGTTATCGATGAGGTTTCATCGGTGCCGACATTTCTTAAATTGATTAGTCGATCCGAGCAATTTGGTAACTAATGATGTTAATAAAGATTACTAACATCGGCATGGTTACTCCTGGTTCAGTGAAAAGATAAGTTGATTAACTATTCCGGGTCGAGAATAGTTAATGATATCAATGGGTCATATTGGTATAGGCAACCATTTGTGGTGTGATTAGCTACTCCAAGTAAGGAGGTTAATGATGTTAAGGGTTCTTGACATCGACAACTTTGATGGTAAACCAGATATGAATAAGATTTGATACTCCAAATAGGAATAATTAATAATACTAATCGGTTGTATTAATATCGGCACGTGAATGTAATTGATTAGTATAGCCCAATATTAGAAGACTAATGATACTAATGAGATTTATTAGTGCCGGCGATTACCTTAAAAAATAAAAAGGAAAATATTGATTAGTTATTCCAAAAAAATGAGATAAGCTAATGATACCAAGAGAGGAATATCTTGGTATAAAGTGAGAATTGATTTATAAGGAGATGGTGTTCGAAAATCATTGAGTTGTGTTGAGATTTCCAAGATGAAATTATTCTCAATGAATGTGATAAAATATTATATGGATATTGGTGATAGATAGAAAATGCATTTTGTAAAAGAGGTTTATATCTAATTTTATGTCTCAAAAGAAATTCTATGGAGATTATTATTACCTATCATAGTTATTGTTTGTTACTACATTTTTATTTTTATGTATACACGTTAATTTCTATTTTCAGGTCCATCAGGGTCACGTCAGGAATGATATTGGTTTAGTTACCTTTTTCTTTTGACCATGTAATTATATGTAAATTAAGAGCCTTATCGTCTAAAACTTGAAATGTAATATTAATCCGAAAATTTAACTGTATGACTTTAATCTAATGTTTATAACTCTAAGTACCTATTTAACCATGCATGTTTATAGTTGAAATCGAATCTTTCACTTGAATTACAATATATGATATTATTGAATAAGATGTGTTATATTGATGAGAATAAGTTGGGTTGAGATCCAGGACGATTGGATCGGGATGTGAATTAAAATTGAAAGTGTAATATGATTTTATCAAGAACTTGGAACCTTCCAGTATAGGGGAGACTCTGCCAAAAGTTTAGTAGAAATTTTGGTGGAACCTGTATATCTAAAAAAACATTTACTTGAAAATTTTCAATGTATCGCAAAAAAGAATGTAGGAAATCGGGATTGTTACTGTAATTATGTCAAAATTGATTTTCTGGTTATTTAGGGTGAAATCGCATAATATATCAATTTTCAAGTCATTTGGACATCGTTTGGTTTAAGTTCCAAATTCAGGTTTTAAAAGGGTTGATTCACGTTAATTTCGCGTCCATATATCAAATCAATTCAGAATTAAATCAAACTTTATATTCTGGGTTTTTGGCATGAATTCGCTCTAAATATCAAATTTCAGACCATTTAGAAGTCGTTTGGTTTAGGGTCCTTTTTTAGGTCTAAAGGGGTTTGTTACGTTTATCAATTGAAAATCCATGTAATTTTGGGTTATTTTTCAGTCCTCGGTGTCTTCGTACTTTCTTTACTATCATTAGCTTTCGTTTTAAGTTCTGATATAAAAAAAATGCAAAGGGAGCATTACAATCAGGATTTCATGTCTTCTGATGAGGTATTGTGGCAAAAGAAAAGGAGGATTCAAAAGAAGAGGTGGTATCAAATGAAGATAAATAAAGATATTAGTGTTCCAAAAGAAGGGCTGCTACCTTCATCCAAAGTTGTTGGCTACGATTGTTGGCAAGAAAAGAACTCCAAAGGCTTTAAAAAGAGGCTAAAACTTTGTCCCTTATCCCTATTAATGATTCGAGGACGAATCTTCTTGAAGATAGAGGGAATGATACGATCTAGGGTAATAAAAAAATAATTAAATTTGGATTCTAATGTAAAATGCACAATTTTCAAGTTTCATGGCAAAAGTTATAATTCCCAATTTGACTATTGGATCGGGCTGAAAGTTTATGTTTTCCTACCTTGAGTTAAAATTTCAGGTCAATCGGAGTTCGAGAAGGCATTGCAATACTGGTCAATAGAGGCTGTACAAATTTTGTTATTTACTTCATTTTAACTTGTGGACTTTCTATTTGGCTAGGATTCTTTTCTTACAAGGATTCATTATTCATCCTAGCTATAACAAGAAAAGAAGACTTTATAATTAATTCTACCTTTAGATCAGATTTCCTAATCTATTTGAAACTTCTTAAGGGTGACAAATTTGATTATAACATATTTAGGATAATAATTTTTGAATTTTTATTATTTTTATCATTTTCTTATTGGTCTTTGGGTTATTATTACTTATGTGGGTCAATTATAAATGGGCCTCATATAAGTCTACCTAAGGGGGTGCATTAGGGTTTGTTTCAATCTAGAGTGAGTATAAATAAAGGTTTTCCAGACATGTAAGCTAGACAATTTAGATTAATAAAACTTCTTGTTTGTCGCACTTGTTGTGTGTTGATGGGATAATCTCCCTTCCTTGGTTATCTAAAGAATTGAAAAACAACTTATCGAAGAACAACTGACTTCGTGACGTCATTCTTATACTTCTCGTTCGCAAATCAATATTTGTTGGGTGGGGGGTTCCGTTTCTAATAGTATTGGTGCCTAGGTACAAGTTATCTTTGTGTCACACTCTTATCAAACCTGATTTACTTGGCTTTTCCGGAATTGATGTCTTTACGTGTGGGTTGTTTGACCACGTGATCACGAGGTTCGCATCAATTCCTAATACAACTACAATAGGATATATTATATATATCAAAAGGTGGAGTTCAACCAAAGTTATTCCATGCGAAGTTGTGAAGGAATCAGAAATTATAATACATGAAATTAGCTAATATAGCAACAATTAACAATTACTAAGGTAGAATTAATGGTGTCAAAGTAAAAGACGATCGAGATTTGAAACAAAATTAAATTGAATCGAGAAAGTTAGTCTATGAGCAATAGTTAAGCTTAGTCATTTGTACAATATATATATATATATATATATATATATATATATATATATATATATATATAATCAACTCAACATCCCGGTTGACACCAACCATTCTATCTTAGAAATCAATTAGTTAAACATCTCAGTCATTACGTTTCTTGATGCCATCGATTCCATCCTAAGAATCAATCAACATAGTATTCCCGGTCATCAACATTTTTGATGTCATCGCTTCCATTCCAAGAATTTATCAACTTAACATCCTAGTCATCAATGTTTTTTATGCCATCGGTTCTATTTTAAGAATCGATCAACTTAACATCCCGACCATCAATATTTTGATACCATTAATTTCATCTTAGAAATTAATCGCTTTTAACTCTCTTTTACAACTGATTTATATTGCCAAAATTTGTTTTACAACAATAACAAACTTTGTATATTAAATGTAACCTCAATAATTTAATTCATTTATCTAATAAGAATCAAGACACGTACGTGATACCGGTGCTAGAATCAGATTTGTCACCATTAAGAAGTTCGAAATAGACTAGAAAATCTGATCTAAAGGTAGAATTAATTGTGAAGTCTTCCTTGTTGTAGATAGGATGAATAAGGAATCATTGTAAGAAAAGGATTCTGAAACATTTATGAATCCTTGCCACACTTGAAAACTATGTTGCAGCCCATTAAAGATCTTTGTAGAATTAGGAGTTTCCAAAATAAGCTGCCACATCATTGTAGGAAAATGATCCTTGCCAAATAGGAAGTCCATAAGTCAAAAAGAAGTAAATAATAAAATTCGTACAGCCTGTTCTGGCTTATATCGCATGTTCTTATCGTTATCTAATTCATCTGAAACTTTGCCCTAATATAAACCAATACCTCCGGAATTTTCATGTCAAATTTCAGCTCGATTCAACGGTTGGATTTGAAGTTATGCTCAATAGCGTAAAACTAAACAATAAAAACTTTTACATCAAAATCTAAATATACTTAGATTGTATCAGGAATTATGAGGTGAAAAGTTTGCTTTTGGTTGTAATTAAGTAATTTTATAATCAAATGTACAATATGTTAGACTAAAACTTAATGTAATGTTATCTTGTGTTTTATGTTAATATTGTTTCTTTTTATTATTAAAGTTCAATCCCTTTCATAATGCTAAATGAATATACTAAACTGAATATTTCCATTTGCTTTTATTTCTCATATTCATATCCTAAATTTATGTAAAGTTTTTGACAAAAGAGAAATCACATTGTTGATGTGTGTACTAAGATGTACTGGAAATGAATTTGAGTATATATGATGTTGTGATATTGTGATGAATTTTTTTTTAGAATGGTGATTCATAGTCGATAACTTGGTATCATATAAATACAAAGAAAAGTATGTTGAAATTTCAGTAAATAAAAAAAAATCACGAGTTTTTACTATAGAAAATAGTTTTATTTCGAGTATGTTACAAAAGTATAAAAAAGAAATGGACCACGCCGACAAACCGCCCCATAACCGACAACACGTGTCGTACTTGGAGGAAGAGGACGTGATGGAGCATCCAACAACAAGTGGAAAGGCTGGTTCTACCACTAGGAGGTGCTACACACACTGCTCAAATGGCGCAAACGCCTACACACTAGCGTGTGGTAAGCACGTGCTAGCAATTTTATTGATTAAGAAAAATAATAATTCAAAATAAAAATATCGAATTACCCTTAATGTTTCTGAAATTAACCATTAAACCTGTTTGAAAATACCAAAAGTTTCTTAGGTACAATGTTCATTTTTTCTTAATTGCAATGGAAAAATTGATTTTCTATTATATTTTTTAAAAAAGACTCAAATACCATTAGTTAATAACTTTAACTTTTTTTAGAATAGAGTAATTAAATCATTTATCTGTACAAAAAATTATGAAAAAAAACATATACATTAAATGATTCATGAACCAGATAAAAAGACCAAAAACATCACTAACTTAAAAATTATTGATTTTTTTAGAAAAAATAGAACTAGAATCCATTATCATAATAAATAGTAAAATATGTGCAAGTGTTTAATGAATATGTCTTCTATTTTAGTTGTTTTAATATGTTATATTATGCAGTAGTAAACAATCATGGTTTAAGATAGGTAAAATAAGATTGACAAGGTAATACTGTTATTTAATTTTTTTTTGAAAAATTTTATTTTTTTTAAATTTTAAATTAATATATTTTTTAGTTTTTTGATTATTTTAGTGTATTATTATAAAAAAAATATTATTTTAATATATTTTTAAATAAATAATATCTATAACATTTTGTAACAAGCTACATAGCTCGCTCGTTGGATAAAAAAATAATAATAAAACCCAGCCCGAATCAAAAGAGATTCGGGCAAGGCTATAGACTATAGACTCGGGATATGTCGGCCCAGGGTATAGACCGCGTCTCCCAATAAATTTTTTTGTGGCAGAACCTCTGATAAGACCACACCTCCAATTAAACACATCCACGTGCCCGCATACCTTTCGATTTCCATTATTATCCCCCACCACATATTTCAATTCGTGGCAAGCATTCCCATCATAAGCGACATCGTTTCCTGACCACCAAAATACAATATAACCCCCCCCCCCCTCCCTTCCCTGATCTTCATTCAGACAAAACCAGAAAAGAAAAAAAAAAAAAAACGATGCCGTTCTTTTCTCGAGGTGATGATGACCAGGTCGACGATTACGATGAGTACGATCCCACCCCATACGGTGGCGGATACGACATTGCCTTAACGTACGGTCGCCCAATCCCACCATCCGATGAGACCTGCTATCCAATCAGCTCAGCCTCCGGTGAAATTGACTACGATCGCCCCAATTACTCCTCTTACTCTGAGCCATCTGCTTACGCTGATGAAGCTCTTGAAACTGAATACAGCAGCTATGCTCGTCCCAAGCCCCGACCTGGATCCACTTATGGTGAACCTCAACCGGCATACGGTTTCCAGCCTGGAATGAATAGGCCCGGATTGGAGTATGAGTCTGATGGCCATGTGAAGCCGGCCAGAGAGGAATATGGAAGGAGACCCGAATCTGAATATGGGTCTGGTGGGTATGGCAAGCCTCAAAGTGAAGAATATGGATCTGGGTATGGAAGGAAACCCGAAAGTGAATATGAGTCTGGTGGGCATGTGAGGCCAAGCGAGTATGGGTCTGGTTATGGGCGCAGACAAGAGTCGGAGTACGGGTCTGGGAATGAGAGGCCACAGAGTGAGGAATATGGATCTGGGTATGGAAGGAGACCCGAGGGCGAATATGAGTCTGGTGGGTATGAGAAGCCGAGCGAGTATGGGACTGGTTATGGGCGCAGAAAAGAATCGGAGTACGGGTCTGGGTATGAGAAGCCACAGAGTGATGAATATGGATCTGGGTATGGGAGGAGACAGGACTCTGAATATGGGTCTGGATATGAGAAGCCAACTGAATATGGGTCGGGTTATGGTAGGAAATCCGAAACTGAATATGGATCTGGGTATGAGAAGCCCAGCGAATATGGAGGGGGGACTGTGGAATACGGATCCGGGTATGGGAGGAGGCCAGGATCCGAAAATGAAGGAAGTGGGTCAGAGTATGGTTCTCGGTACGGGAGGAAGGAGAGTTATGGGGAAGAGGGAGAAGGGCATGGGGGAAGGAGCCAATATGAGAAGCCAAGTTATGGAGATGATTCACCTAAGAGGTCTAGTTATGCAAGACAGGAGGAAGGAGGAGAGTATGAGAGGCCTTCTTATGGGAGTCGTCGTAGTGATGAGGACGACGAGGATCGTCATAGTAAGTATCGTGATGGTGGTGAAGAGGGCTATGGCCGCAAGAAATATGTAGGGTTCTCTCAAATTCTTAGACTTTTTACTTTTTATGCTTATGGTTTTTGATGCAACGTGTGATCATTTTCTGTTTCTTGGCAATGTAGGATTTTGTGTTGCATTTCCATTTGTGATGTTTTGAGTTGCTGCCTTGTGTTAGATTTTTGGCTTAGCTCTCTTTATGTCTTAGTGATCTAAAACCAGGATTGACGAAAATTAGGAGAAACAATGATCTGGAAGAGTATTGCACTTGACTTCGGTCCCACAGGCAGGATATGATTATCCTCATAAGTAGGACATGTTTGCATTAGTTTAGTGGATCGTTTCTGATAAAGTTAAGTTTAAGTTGAGAATAAATTTAAACTTCAAACCAGCGGCTTGGCTTGAAAAACATTTGATTACCAATTCAATTAGTATAACAAATTTAAGTGGTTTCTTGTTTGGACTCGCGAATTCTGTATTTCTTAGAAATTCATCAGGAAAACTTGGTAAATGCTTAGTGTATGCACATCCTACAAATGCTCCAAGGAGATTTATGGTTTTGCTTTTCTGTTTTTGTTTGTTGCTTCTCAGACTTTATGTTCCGGCTTTAAGTATATACGTTAGAAGTTCTTCCTTGGTTAGCAATACATCAGGAAAGTTAAGAAGGTGCTTGGTCGTGCGCATTCTATGACTGCATCAAGAAGATTTATGGTATTTTTTTTTTGTTTGTTTGTCACTGCAATCCACTTTTTGGTCCATTGATCTTTTTTGCCAAGCTCAAAAGATTTTGCTCAGTCCTGTGGTGCCAAGCTCAAAATATTCTAGCCACAATTTCCATGGATGAGTTCCCTTTTTATTTTATTTTTCCAGTAATCCTATATAAGCAGAAAAAAATAGAATAAATTATTGCCCTGTGAGGCTGCTACCCACTCCTCATATTTTTGTTACTCTCTATAATGTTTTACTGGTGATGAGAATATGTAATGAATTGCAACAGGATGTCTAGTCATTTTACAAACAATTTCACTTGTTGTTTGCTTCAAGTCCTGGACCTTCTAGTTTGGAATTGATGATCGAAATGCCCAACACATAGATATTTCCAGCATCACCTGTTTAAAATTAGGAGTAGTACTGAACAGTCACAACTCTGTTATCTTACATGATTAATTCATTGTTTATTGCATTGAGGATCTTAACTTTTTAAGTTTCATTATGAAATTACTATATGCTTGTCTTCTTGGGGGTCTTAGGGAAAACAAATAATTGAAATTTCCATTTCTAGTTTACCTCGAGAAGAATACAATGTTTGAGTGCCCATCTCTCTGTGAAATTAGAACTGCTATCAACAAAGTCGTGCATATAAATTTGCCTTTCTTTTCTGGTATCTGTCATTATCTTAATCATATAGTTGAAATTGGCAGGGAGATGACAATTCTGATGATGATGCGGAGAAGAAGCACCGCCACCACCGAAAGAATTATGATGATGAGTGATCAATCAACTGTTAATGGGATTTATGGCACCATTAGCTGCTACTAAATAAAGGGTTTTGTCATATCTCTGCAATATGTTGTACTTCTGAATAAAATCCCGAACTTAAAGGGTTTGTGGTGTGTTCTTTAATCTAGCTTTATGATAATTTAAATTATGTGGTCTGATATGGTGATTTAATCCTTCACTAGCGTTACATTTGGAATGGGGATGGCTAAATGGGATCCCCTTTCCTTTCTGGAATTTCTCCCAGTATAGATGGCTTCCATTGAGTCTCTGCAATCTGTTGTACTTCTGAATAAAATCCCGAACTTAAGGGTTTGCTTTATGATAATGAAAATTATGTGGTCTGATATGGTGTGGTTTTAATATTTTTCTAGCGTTACATTTGGAATGGGTATGGCTAGATGGGACACTATATTGTACTTAGACTTGAGTTATATTGTACTTGAATATAACTGGAGAGATTGAAACGATATAGCCCTTGAATTTGTTCTATTCTATTTTATAGCTTACAAATAGCTTGTTTCTTGTGGGATGGTTTGATTTCTTAGAAGCTAGGCCGTTGCATTCTGGTTAGGCTTCCTCGGTGCTTGGTGATTAGAACTCGTTGCCATGCATAAAAAGTTGAAACAGTAATTGGCTTCCAAAAATACGGTTCAACTTTTAAAAAATTTCATGGCTGAACCAAATTCCTAGTAAATTGAACTGCAAGATAAGGGTCAGCATCCAATTCGTATTGATGACGATTGGGATAGCTCTGAGTATAACCATGGCACTTTTAACTGATGTATGTACCTCATGAAACAAGGACCAACTATACTTGGGTTATTCCTTTTAACTAATCTGTAATTCCGGAAGCAGCACAATTAATATAAAAGTTGTGCTCTTAATTCAAAATTAACGAGGTAGAAAATTCTTTCCCAGATCTTTCATTTGAATTGCTTCCAATAACATGCACGTAAAGAAGGGATGGGTCAGATGCCTGTTATTAATATAAAAGTTTATTTTGCATTTTTAACATTAGTTTATATTAATATAATCTATTAATTAAAAAAAAAGGCTTGCTAGGTAATTTGCTTTTCATATCATTAATGCACCCCTCACAAATTTTGCAACAGTGGATGAACAGCCCCAGCGTTTTCCTTTCTTTGGACGTGCCAGCTTTTCTACCACATTGTATCAGTTTTTTTTTATTTACTTCTCCTTTTCCACTAGTATTTAAACATTTTTTTAGCTATTAAGGATACTTTCAATCTAACTTATATATTAATCAAGATTAAGTCCTTTTCTTTAAAGGATCTCAAGGATACACGATCCACATCAACTTGGTGTATTTAAAAAAACTTAATAAATTAATTCTCTTAGATACTATTCTGAAGGTTTGATCTCGAAAAAAAGAAAGAAAGCATAATCTTTTAACTACTGGACCAATCCATTAGAGTTAGCACCAAAACATCTTAAATTAGCAAAACTATTGTTCAATACGTGGATCCGTCAAAAAGCTTTAATTTGATAATAATTTCTATTTACACACCCATCAAAATAATTTTAATGAAGGGTGTGTTGGAAATACAACTAATATAAGGTTTTTTTAATACTTACAAAAAATACAACTAAATAAAATTGAATGAGTTAAATTTTTAGAGGAAAAAAAACCTTATCCATCACGCCCTTTATTAAAATTATTTTGGTTGGTATAAAATTATTTTAATTGGGGTAAAAAGAAATAATTATCAAATTAGAGCTTTTGTAACGTATACACATATTAAACAACAGTTTTACTACTTATTGGCTGAAGGAGGATGACTTTCCCCTGATTAATTTTCGATATCATAAATTAATGAAAGAAAAACACTATAGCTGCAAATTTAGAGACACTGTTAACTAGAATAATAGAATGATGGTTTTGCTCTTATTGTCCAAAAAAAACTTAAACCTAGCTATTAGGGCATTAAGATCTTTTCACTTGGTGCTTTAGTTATTATCAAATTGATTAGAGGCAAGAAATGTTGACCTTTGAGTCACATATTAATATTTATATATTTTGATAATAACAATTAAATAAAATTAGACTAATGATATGCTTGGTTGAGAATAAGTTTAAATATGTTTTATAAAGAACACATCAACAAGCATGAAGAATTGAATCAAGAATTCAATCAACAAGTCCAAGATGCAATGCAAGTGAAGACTTAGTTCTTAAGAATTCATTTTATTGCAAATTGTATATTTTTTTATATCTTACTTGAAAGCACAAATTAAAATGAATTCACACTTCACATTGCATGTATTATAGGATTTAGTTGATTCAAGTTTCATCAGGTTTAAAACTGTCAAATCTAGGTTTTAAGTTGAATTGGTCGACTGTTTGTTCATTAGGGATGAACACCTGGGAATTTGTAGGAACCGTGATGCGAACATTGTGATCATGTGGTCATGCAACCCACAATCAAGATTGAGATCTAAGTTCGAAAAGCCGAAATAGGTCTGATAAGAGTGTGATGAAAACTTGTCACAAGGCACTAGCACTATTGAAATGAAATAACACTATTGAAATGAAATAGAATCACTCCATAAAATTAGTTAATCTTCGATAAGTCAGATTCAGTTCGTTTAAGAATCAAAGAATCTCTCTAACGTTAAAACTGAAAAAATTCAGAAGTATTATTCATTAATGACTGCCAAAATTTAGGCTTACATGTGTTTAAATAGTTCTGAAAAAGTAACCCTAATGGATCTACCCTTGTAGGCTAAATTGATCCACATAAAGAAAAACTAACCCAAAACCTTTACTAGTAAGCTCAAACCCTGATCCAAATAAACCTTGGATCCTGGCTGGAAACAAAGTATTAATTAAGCTCAAACAAACCTTGGGTTGTAGTTAACAAAATAAAAATAAAGCTCATAAGTCCTGAGCTTTTATCTGTTGTGAGAAGAGAAGAAGAAAAGAAAATATTATAGGTCTAATACAAGATTTATTCATAGCCTAAAATGCTGCCAAATAATCATAGGAACTAAAAGAGAAGTTATTGCTCCTTTAGTTTTCAAGTTAGAATAAGATTTTGATCTCAGCCTTGTATTTATTCTTTTTTTAGAAGGAAAAAGATGTTGCTTTTAATGCTTCTCTATGCCACCTCTTGGTATCTTCCAATATTAGAAAACACTATTAAGTTGGTGAATTATCTCCTTGTGACAAAGAGACTATATCGACTATATGTTTCCTAAGTCAGCTTGTATTCCTTTGTTTTCTTTACTATATTTTCTCCTCATCTGATAAGGAAATAAAATAAAAATAATAAATTCTAATATTTAAAAAAAAGAATCAATGTTCCCTCACATAATAGGAAATCTAATACTAGTTAGGACTCCACAATACACATAGAAATATCACATAACAAGGTTGGCCGAAACCAATACAAAAATGGCAGCCTTGTTGTTAAAACTTCATGACCAAATAAGGGTGGATTGAGCCCCTCTTGTATATGGATTAAATGTACTAAAGCCTTCTCTTGATGCTCCAAAGGATCCCCAAGTTCAACCTTGGTCGAATAATAAGAACCTTCTGATTATATGGTCATGCAACCCACAATCAATATTGAGATCTATTTTGGAAAGCCAAAATAGGTTTGATAGGAGCGTTGACACAATGGAAACCTGTCCTAAGACACCAATTGATTAGTACTAGTGTATTTTTTATCAAGGTTTTATATCATTATTTTGCACTTAAAGTATCAATAACTCCTTAACTAGAGCATGTTTTATAATAACATGTCTAATAATATAAGATGCCATTAATTTATGGTAAATGCATGTCTATCACATAAATCAAATGATTGATTGATGAGTTTAACTACTGAAATTGAGAAGACAAAGAGAGGGCTAAGTTTAAAAAAAAAGAGATGTTGGTTCAGTCCAAACTGGAACACCATTCGGTTATTGGATCATAACTGGAGCTGCAGAACTTGGATTTAGGTCTAGTTTATATGTATGGAAAGCTAAGACATAGGCCTAAAACTTTCATGAAGAGTCCAAGATTTAAAAGTGTCATTTTCGAGTTCAAATGGTAGCAACAATGGAGAAGTCGGAATCTGTCCTGCAGCCCAAACATTGTTCAGTGTTCAGCCCATATCTCAAGTTCTAGAAGTCCAAATGCACCGATTCTTATTTTGTTGGAAAGCTGAGACAATTTCCCAGAACTTTCATAAAGACTATCTATTCAAATTCTAATGTTAGTAATGATGTTTTCTACAGACAAAAAGATAAGGAGTGTTACCAAGTCAAGAGGTGGCCACCCACTCAACAATTAATCATCAAATCAATAGTTTCAAATTTTGGCCTATAAAAGGAGACATTTTGCCATGTGTTTAGGCATCTTGGTTTTCAAATCAAGATCATGTTCTTACTCTCTCTATATTTTTGTAATGCTTAAGTTTTGTTTATATTAATCTCTTGTTTATACTTTTCATTTTCTTTCCTTTACTTAGTTAACTTATATCTTATTTATGTTCTTATCTTGTTAATTTATGTTTCTCTCTTTCATTATGTTTAACTAAGTTTATTATGTTAAGGTGAAAAGGTTACAATAATGATGTAAGAATAAGTATAGTATAAGCTCAATATGGACTATGTTTGATACTAACATGTTTTATATTTGTTATCTTGTTCACTTTTATTACTTTGCTTGTTAAATGGTTAATTTAGATTTATTTTGTATAACCCTTGGTACAACAAATACTTGGCACTTTCATAGCCCAATCGTATGGTATAACCGTCATGCTATGAAAGAAACTTTATTTGTTGTTAACATAAGTTATAATCATGAATACCTGACAACATTTACAGGTATTAGCATTATTTGAACAACATTTACAGGTATTAGCATTATTTGAATAAGTCTAAATTTAATATAAGATGCAATATGTAGATAAAATATGAAGTTTCAATCGACTCTAAGGCGGTTTGTTTATGGTCTACTAAGAGTTGTATTTCTGCGACATAATAAAATCAACCTTTAAATTTCATCTAATCTTTTTCCTTCTTTTTTTATGCTACTGAAAGTCACAAGATGAAATATTACTTTTTATTTTGCTTAGATGCCACAAACATAAAGAAGAAGAAGATGAACGCAAACACTGAAAACCTAAAGGAAAACTAAGAAAATGAAAATAACCGAAGGATAATTAATTGTTTCGGAGCCTAACTTTGATACTAATTGATGCAAACCTCTTGATCACGCACCCCTATAATGAAGATTGAGATTTGATGCTGGAAAGCCGAAATAGGTCTGATAGGAGTGTGACACAATGGAAACATGTCCTAAGGCATCAACACTATTGGAATGAAGTCAAATGACGCCACAAAACCAGTTAACCTTTGATAAGTAAGATTCATTTTGTTCAAGAACTGAAGAATGCAAGAATCTCTCACGCAAGATAAAAAAAATGTTCTGAATTCTTATTGATAAAAAAGTCCCATCCTTACGCTTTACAAGTGTTTAAATACATATGAAAATATAACCCTAATGGACTGATTTGGCCCATTTAAAAAATTGATCCAAAAACCCTAAACTGAAAGCCCATAACCTGATCCAAATAAGTCTTGGATCCTACCTGAAAATAAAGTATTAATTAAGCCGAAACAAGTCTTAGGTTGTAGGTAACAAAATAAAATAAAACCATAATATTAAATCCTTGTTCTGCCGTGATAAAAAGAGAAAGAAATAAAATATTACAGAACTGATCCTAGACTTATATAGCCTTCATTACAGACCATTAATCCTAGAAACTAAAGGAAATGTAGTTGCCCAAGTTGTTTCCAAGTTGTAGTAGGAATCTAATCTCAAACTTGTGAATTTTTCTTC
>Ga0325402_1001713_pt1 | contig 18408 bp, 8 predicted proteins | sample PopdelMetagenome_22_FD_207212 | JGI IMG/M metagenome (GOLD analysis project Ga0325402, IMG submission 207212) | Populus deltoides microbial communities from Bellville, Georgia, United States - Xylem-PdKOR-R3 | ecosystem: Host-associated > Plants > Phyllosphere > Stem > Wood/Secondary xylem... | reverse complement strand
ATTTTTTGTTCTTATAAAAATACGTGCGTTTTCGCAGTCCAGCCAAAATGTTATCTGCCTGAAATTTTTAAAAAAAATTAATTTTTTTAAATTATTAAAAAAAGGATTTTTTTAGCAAAAATGTATTCTGAAAGATAAACTGTAAATATACTCTGAAAAAAAAATAAAAATTATATCATCTCGAATATATTTATTTTTTAAAAGTGTGGTTATGGTTGTTTTTTAAAGTGTTTTTTTATATTGAAATATATCAAAATAATATTTTTTTTATTTTTAAAAAATTATTTTTGAGATCGATGAATTAAAATAATTTAAAATATATTAAAAAAATTATTTTTTAAATAAAAAAATTAATCTTTTTATATAATACAGTTTGCACTCGTTCTCATACAGTCAGTAAAAGAATCAACATGGCATTGTATACAGTATAGTACAACTGTTGTTTAATAGGGGATAAGGATCACAGCACATGATTAGGTGGCCAATTACTACTGCGACCACCTCCTGCTGGTGGGCCGATTTTGGGCCCACCGGATCTTAAGGAAAGTTTGTTCGGAAAAATAAAAAAGAAGAAAATCTTGTGGAAAGTTTTTCCAATACGTGGCACTACACAAGCTTTCCACGATTAATTTTATTTTTAAGCACACATCTTTTACATTAATTTAATATATTAAAAGAACTTTAATAATTATTTTCTCAAGTACTGGTCTGAATACTTAAATGTAAGAAAATAATATAAAAATGAAACAAATTTTAAAAAACCATTAAATCAACATCTTAAAATGAATTAGTATATATATAAAATAAACATTTGACATTAGATTTAAAGTTGAGACAAGAAAAAAAATAGTAAGGCTTTTGCCCTAAAGTAGAATTTGCTTACGTGTGAGGTAACATATCCTTCCAATCTAGTATCATCACAAAAATGTGTTATGATTGAGGAATATTATATTGTGCAGATCGTGTAGAAGATTATGTTAATAATTTTATTTTTATGGATATATACAAGCAACATGTGTTTTACATTATGTTTTTTTTAATGCAAAGTATCATTTCAAGACCCTGTTTGTTTTTGCGTTTTAAAAATATATATTTTTTAAAAAAATTAAAGTTTTTTTAGTTTTTTACTTCAAATTAATTTTTTTTATGTATTCAGATTTTTTGATATACTAGTATTAAAAATAAATTTTTAAAAAATAAAAAAATAATATTATTTTAACTTATTTCTAACCGAAAACCACTTATAGAAAAACGATACAACAGTGATAAACAAGCTCTCTAAATCTCAGGTAGCCAAATAAATAAAGAGATAACCACGAAATCATATACTTGTTGGTAATCAATTCAAAGAAAAATGAAGCCAAAAAAAGAAATAAAAGATAAAGTTGATGGCTGCAAGGTTCTTAATTAGTATTGTTTAATAATTAAGGATAAGGTTTAAATCATATTTATCTGATTAGAGTAGCGATGTACTAACATGACGGTCCAGCAATAAATCAATAATTGATTCAAGTCACGAGTGCATAGAGCCGATTTTGGGGCTATCAAATCTCGAAAAAGGCAGTGGATAAGTTTAATATTTTAAATGTTCTTTTAATTAATTAATTAATTAATTAATTAATAATGAAAACAATGATCGTCTTGTACATTTGTTTAACTTTGCTGCTGCACGCATGGAATGCTCAAGCAGCCATTTTATTATCATTAAGCTCTATATCCAGCTTCGTTACGAGTCAGACTTCACTACCTGGCTATCATTTGGAAATATTATCTTTGCCCATTTCCCAAGAAATGGGTTTGATTTTTAGTTTTTAATATAGATTTTTTTTTAGATAATAAAAGTATATTTGAACCAGGTATATTAATAATTGAGGCTACATCCCTTCTCGAATGATTTTAAAAATCAGATATTAATTAACATTAAGTTTTGAACCAAAAAAATAAAACAATATACCTTCACGATGGCTAGTTCAATCCTTTAAATTTATAGTTTTCATGAAAATATTGTAATTGGATTTTCACTACTAGATAAATATCAAATACAAACTGAATATCGACAGGAAAATTATCGTTGGTAAATTACAGTGACATTTACCAACGAACCATGACGTTGCTATTTCCCCTGGTATTCATCGACAAAGAATTTCTGTCAGTGAATACCAAGGGAATTACAGTTGAAAATCAAAGAATGAAAAAAAATAACATGTCATTATTACAAATGGAATTACTGATGAAATATATGCGTCACTAATATCTGTCGGTGAATCCATATCAGTAATATTTAAGTTATAATCTAACAAACGCCTCCTTTCCCCCTTCCCGTTTTCTTCTTCTTCTTCTTCCTTTTATTTTGTAGAAAACAACACACAACACCCTTGCCCCTCTTATTTTGTCACAAACAAAGCTCTCATCATTATAAATTCAGTCACTCCAACACTCATTATGTCAGTATCTCTGTTTTACTTTAATTTTTTTTAAGATTTGTCACATCAAATAGGCAAAACTATCCATTTTTTTTTTGCTGTAACCCATTTTTAAAATGTTATTTTTTGACTTTTTTTTATGTAGTATATGTAGTTGTGTGTTTGCTTGTTTTATAGCCTTTTCTTATAGGAATTTGTTGTATGAATGTGTGAATTATATATGTTAGTGTTTGATTGAGATTTCGTAAATTTTTATTTTTTTTGTCATTTGATGAAATTAAGCTTGATTTTGTAATTTAGGTGTTTTATAATGAAATAAATATTGACTTATTTAATGGGTATGTTTCACATTTAATCAATTTTATTGTTAAGTTGAAAATTTTAATAAATTTGAAGGAATTTGAATTTTTGACGAAATTGATAGTGATTTAAAGGTACTATTAAAATAGATTGAATAAGTTTGATCTAAACCAATTATTGCTAATTAGTTGGGTACCTATTATTTGTTTAGTTTACATTACTAATTAATACATGTTGTCATCAATATTATTCTATATATATAGGATTCATGTAAGTAATGGATGATCATTCTTGGATGTATCGAGTTTCACCTAAAAGGCTGCATATGATGAATTATTATGATGGAGTTGAGGGCCTTACTAACTACACATTATCTAATCCGAAAACTATTAGTGAAGATGATATTAAATGTTCATGTAAGAAGTATAAAAATAAAAATTTTCTCGATCCAGATGTTGTTATGATACATCTTTTACAAAAAGGATTCATGAAAAAACACTCGTGTCCATATCCAAAGAAATTAGTTATGACATGGGACTTGATTGTTAGTTTTTAAAATAGATTTTTTTTTGTCAATTTTTAGTTTTAATGAACTAATTATTTTATAAAATTGACGGCCAAGAAAAAAAATTAATAAGACAAGGCTGACAACGTTGTTGCCAGGAAGATGTGGGAGAATTACAATGTCATTAAGTAAGATTGAATTCAAAATGTTATACTTCTTTTTAAATGTTTATTTTTTTCACTATCTTAACCGACAATTTATATATGCCATATAGATTGCATGATTTTTGGTTTGAGACGTAAAAAAAATCAAAGAAATATGTAAAAGAAAGAAGTCTTCCAGACTAGTAAGACATGACCAAGTGGAGGGATTTCTGACCTCCACACTTCTCAGATACTATCTTGGATGTTTATATCTAGCACATGATGAATGATCGTTTCATGCGACGGTTGCAATCAGTGTAAAGAACTAGAACAAGGAGATTCATGGTTTAATTACCAGATACACCGATGGATCCATTCCGTTTGTTTTGCATTCAACATGTAAATCTCCAACGATTTAACTCTATCGCTAATATGCATTCAATCACCGATGGAATTATCAATTGTTTATTCTGTCATTAATATGTCATAATCCACGATAGAATTATCGACAGAATGATGCTGATAATTTTTTTTTATTTGGGGTGTTTTTTCTATAAATAAATTCATCGGTGATTATATCATTGACGGAATAGCCGATATAATAAAAATCACCGATGATATGTTTTTCGACGACTAATTACCATTCATGATTCTATCTATACATTTTTTCTGACAGAATCAATATTTAAATCCTAACGGAGTATTTGTTTGATATTATGCATTATATGGTTGTGTTTTTTTTTAACAATATGATATTATGATCAACATCATAACGGTGATAATGAGAATTTAAACAAGTTCCAAAAATAATATTAAAGCATTCATTACCTTGTAAATATTATAGTTATAAAATCGAGGATCCAATCGAGCTGTGGCTAATTTTTACTTTAAAAAAGCCAACTAGGTCTAATAACTTTGCTCGTAGTTATTTCACTATCAAACGAAATGCATATAGCTATCAAATATTATGGTCATAAAAGCGCACCCATGATGATGCATTTCTACAAGATTAGAATCATCAACCTCTATTAAACTGTGCAAGTCCACATTCTCTTTTTTGCGAAAATCACAGCAACAAAAACAAAAGAAAAATAATATTTACAAACCCACTTATTATACTAGAATTTAATACATAATTAAGTACTAGAAAAAGTAAGGACGCCAGAAATTATATGTAATTGATTTCCTTATACTAAAAAAAAAAAAAAGTAACCAGGAGCTGGTAGCCAGTAATGAGTAGATGAGGACTTGACAGATGCTGATTAATATTTAACTAGAGTTTTCAATCACAAACTTTTTCATGACTTGAATAACTTCTTCTGAAGCTTCTGAGTAAGGATCATTGGTGAAGAAACCGTGCTGCTTTCCCTCAAATTCAACATACTCAATTTTCTTTCCCATCTCCTTCAACCTCCTTGCATAATCCTCACCTCTATCTCTCAACAGTTCACAACCACCTACCATCACCATGATGGGATCAAGAGCCACCAGCTCAAGATTCAAGCTACCTGGTCCGAAGGGGTTCGCCAATGGGTGGTCTCTACTTGCCCCAGCAGGCATGGATAGCCTCCAAAAACTGTGATTTAACTTGGATTAATCAGTCAAAAAAACAAAAAGAAAGAATAAGGTAGTCACATGGATTCATTAATTATTCTAAGACATTCAGGCTGCATGTTAGCTAGGAACTTCAAGTATAGTGCACAACTCTTTCTTTCAGGATAAGGAGATGGGATGCTATTGGGGGAGGCACTATCTGGTATATTTGGAGGCATTTATGTTGTTATTGGTTTAGGCACTATCATACCATCTCATTGCTAGCATGTGATGTGAAAGAACCCCACTGGAAAGGCAGCTCTGCTGACATAAATACATGTAAATTTTAGATTTGCACACCTCTTCAAAAACCATCAATTACATTAAAAAAAAAAAAAAAAACCAGATGAGACTTACCACAACATTCAGTTTCATCATAAATGGGAGAACTGTATACATCAGGAAATTGAACTAATTAATGGGGCCATGATTTAAGTGAAACATGATCAGTTGGTGGAATTTGATATTAGAGGCTGTGGAGACTTTTTGGCACCATGGCATGAATACAAGAATCCACTAATTAAGAAGCATCTAAGCCAAATTGTTGTATTCAATTCTCTGAGCTTGACCTCTCATCTCATGAGCTCTACTGTTTTTCTTCTTTTTTTAAAAAAAACAAAAAACAAAACAATAATTGTGGCTTTGATCACGTTTATTTTAATCTGTAAAAAGATTGGAACTTTGCGAACATGACAACTTAATAAATTCTTGCTGGCCAATTCAAATACGTAAAAGAAGAGAAATGACCATGACTCCACGCAAATAACAGCGAAGCAGAGACAAGGCTCTATCATGAACTTTTTCGATCGAGGAATTTTTTCATAAAGCTGTCCCTAAAGGCTCCCTTGTACTGTATGTGTGTCTTATACCAGCCACCACTATCCCACGTAGAAATCAGCATCTCTCTGACCATCAATATTATTCATCTAGGCCAGACGTGTTGTTGTCCCTTTCAAGCCAGCTATAATAATTTATTGATGGACTAGGGCACACATATACCAAACGTGAATTGAACACCACTATCTGCTATCTGTTTAACATGAGGTGGGTACTAAATATATTAGTGTTTCTCATCCAGAAAGCATGCCAACCTTGTCGTTTGATCTTAGCTTTTGGTTTTTGCTGCATGGAATACTTTAGATTATCCTAGTTTTTGGATCAGATATAGCATGGTTACTCCTCGCTGAATCTGGTATAGGAACTATCACCAAACAATCAGGAAGATCTTGTCCTTATATTCAAGGCAACTAACAAAGAGGAAAGGAAATCAATCAAGTAGTGAATAGTATATATTCACCATGTCAGTGCAACTGTGCTGCAAATTCCTTCTTGTTTCCGAGCTGATATTATTAACTGTTTAAGTTTTTATCCCATTTGTATCTTACATTAATTATTGCATGGAATTCTCAAGTGGACAAAGTATTCTGTAGAAGGCACAGGGGAATCGAGGATAAATTTGAGGAAACTAAAACCACAGGAAGTGAGACCAAAAAAGAAAAAAAATGGATCACAATAGTTAGCACCACCAACTCTTTTCTATAACTCAATGTGACATGTGGAGCAATCAGGCACGAAGCCTGTGAGGTGGTGGGGGTGTGAGTGTGATTTACATTTTTTGCTTTCAAGACAGATACGTCCAAGCATCAATTTGCACACCACCTCCATTTGTACGGATCAACGAAGGGGCAAACACAGGCACCATCAATCAAAATCCTTGGTGAAAATGATGGCGTGGTCCAAGTCATTAGCAGGATATAAAAGGGGTGAATGATATTTGATCATTTCAAGCTCTCAAAAGAACAACACTACTAATAGAATCCACCACTCTTGCAGTCTAAGTAAATAGCGATATTATGTCTGTATATCACAAGTAGACAGGCAAAAACAAGGTTGTCATTTGTGGAGATCAATGAAAAAGCCGTATCTTTTGACTCTGACCCTTGATATCACACTACTTTCCACAAATTTGATTCCATTGCTGTCTTCTTTCTTTCTTTCCTACTTTCTCTTTTCCGATCAATTAGATACCACATTAAGGTTGACCAGTTTCGTTCAATCACTTTTATGGAGTGATATTCAAGATGGAGCCCTAAGTAGAGAAAAATACAAAACATCCCCACTAAATGAGGCACTTCCCAAAAGATAGGTATTTGTGTGTCCATTGGTTCTCAGAGAGTTGTTTTCATGTACAGACTGAATTGAAAGGCACAGCATCTTTTGAAAGCAAATTCATAATGAAATGACTTTGGCTGATATATACATATAACCATAAATCAAACAGATTCATCGTATGTAGTTTAGTGCTGAATATGATCTAATGGAGGACTGCCCAAGAGATTGTGTTTGCATTAGATTATATAATATATAGTTTGACCGGATTCAAATAGTTTTATTGGTCTGGTCTACATGTATCAAAGTCTATGTAAAAATTATCATTTGTGACAGATAGAGAGATTGATTAGAGTGTGTTAACGTACCGGTCCAGTATTTCCAAGTTCAACAATTGTTCACCGGGCCCTTCCTCTGACTTTGTCCTCGCAACCCCACCAAAAAATGGTGCCAGTAGGATATACCCTCTTACCCGAACCGGAGCCAACCTGGTCGAACCGACACCGATCTGAACCGCTAAGTGGTGTGCAATATTGCCACCAGATGAGTCGCCCAAAACAAAAACCTGGTCGTAGTCAACTTTACCACCACTGACCCATGCATCACCTTTGTCGCTCAAAACCTGAGCTTGTAGCCATTGCAAGGCACTAAGTCCATCCTCCATGGCCGCCGGTAGCCTATGTTCTGGGGCCAAACGATAGTCAGGGGCGACAACGAGTGCATTGAGCCCAGAAGCTAGTTTAAGGCAGCAGTTGTGACAGTTAGGCCACTCACGCGTGCCTACACAAAATCCACCTCCATGAAGGTAAAGTATGATGGAAAGCTTCTTTGTAGGGGATGATAGTGATATTGAAGTGGGTTTGTAGAGACGGAGGTGGAGGTTGTACGTTTTGTCAAAGAGGCAGTCTTTGAAGAGGACGGACTCGTCGTTGATGATTGGCATGGGGAACCCTATATCTTTGGACCTATAAATGGTTCCGTCACTAAAGAGTTGGACAATACCACCGCAATCTTCTACTACATGAGGGAGAGAACCCATTTTTGCTACAAGTATTTGGTTTCCTTTCTCTATAGGGAGATGATGGTTGGCAAGTAATGGCTAAATATGGGAGGTATATATAGGCAAAAGGAAGGGGAAAAGGCAGGAGGAGGTGTGTGAATTGGAGTGGAGAAGGCAGGGATAGTTTTTTTTTTCTTTTTTTCTTTTTTTTAATGTGAAGGGTGATTGTGTCATTTAGGAGGGATATTATGGAAGGTGGTGGATGATTGCATATGCATTCCTAGCTAGCCATTGGTTTATCTTTTATCTTTTTTCCATTTTTAATATGAACCATACAGGAGGAGGAGGAGGAAGGGAATTCTTCTGATAAGGTAATGTTTGATAATATGGTAAGTAATATTTTTTAAAATATTTATTTATTTAAAAATATATTAAAATAATTTATTTTTTATTTTTTAAAATTTATTCTTAATATCAACACATCAAAATAATATAAAAATATCAAAACAATTAATTTAAAGCAAAAATAAATTAAAAAGCATGACTGAGCCGCACAAACAATGCCTAATAGTTAAGATTTGAAATTTAAAAAATAAAATAAAATTGAGGTTTTTTTATTACCTCAAAGGATTTATATGAAGTTTAAATATAAAGGATAATTTTCTTCTTAGCCAACATTTATGAGAATAACCAATAAATTATATTTAAAATACCTAATGATAGCATTCCTTATTTTGATGAAGCTTCTTAATATAAATGGAAGCAACACAAGAAAAATAACAAATATAAAAACACAAAAATTTTTGAAAAATGGATTGTATATATAAAGATTTCAATTCATAATTTTATTATTGAATATTTATTTTAAAATAATTTACATCACTAATAGATTTACAATTTCTTAAATAAAACCAAAAACTAACCTAAACAAACTAAGAAGCCTGAAAATAAACAAAAAGTAATAAAAGTTCTAAACAAACTAGGAAAAAATAAATTATCAATCTCAATATTTAATTTCCTAAACTAAATAAAAAAAACACCACAAAGAAAAATATTTTTCTAAACTAAATAGAAAATAATAATAACTAAGAAAAATATTTTTTTTTTTAAAAATTCTCTTGCATCAATCTTCTCGAGTTGAAGAGAACTCGTCATTAAATTCAAATTATTTTTGTCTCGATCTTATAAATGTTCAATCAAGAGTTTTTTTACCCTTTATGTACCTAGCATTTCAATTAAAAATATCATATCTATCAACAACATGCTCGGACTTCCTCACAACGAAACCACTCTTAGCGTAAAGAAGAGATTTGAAAATCTACTTCATAATTTTTATATAAAGTATAATGATATCAATTTTGACCCATCAATTTCAAATTTCTTCTCAAATTCATGTAAGACGCATCCTTTACAATATGTTTTAATTAAAAATCACATTGGAGCCCCATCCTTTATAAATAAATTAAAAAACTAGCCTAACAAATTAGAAAACATGAAAATAAACAAAAAGACAATAAAAGTCATAAATAAACTAAGAAAAGAGCACCATAAAAAATATTTTCTTAAACTAAATAGAAAATAATAATGAGTAAGAAAAATATTTTTTCTCTAAAAAATACTTCAGCATTACTCCCCCAAAACTTACCTCATAGCATTATACACACATTTATAACGCATCATATAATAAAAAAATTTCCTTCAATCTTTTTTACTTTTCAGCATAAATAATTTTAAAATGTTATGAATTACTAATTTATTTTGTGATTACTTGTGTTTCATCATGTATCATATATATATAGAAATTGCGATTAAAAATCAATATTTGAATAGGCTAACTATTTATTTTACATTTTATAATATTTTATAATAGAAGAATATATATGTGTGTATTAAAGGGAATCGTCAAACTCGCCCCGAACCTTACAGAGAAGAAAAAAATTGAGTTTTTCTCGCATCGTATACTTAAATGGATGAACATGAGATGGGGATAGAGGTTATATACTCTGCCTAAAACCCCCGTATCTGCATTCCTATCTAGTAAATTAAGTTTCTTATCTAAAAATCTAGGAGGAAATTAATTAAATGCCAGAAAAAAAGAAAAAAAATAAGTGACGGAATTTAAGATTTCGATAGTAGCATATTAATCATGGACTTATTTCGTTACCATGAACCTTTTCCCTTCTATCTTTCTTCCATTAATTCTTTGTTTTTTTATTTAATTTCCCCTGAAATCTATGGTGGAGCAAACTGTTGAGAAGATAGAACAGACAACAGATTACAATCATACGTTAAGAACATAGTAAGAAGAACTAATTAAGATAACGAATAAAAACAAAACGCATGTCGTCAAAAACAGCTCTTTTGCCTCTTTCCCAAATCCATAATTTGTCCATGCCTTGCCATGTTTCTTGTCCCAAAATGTTTTCATTTACGTATACATGTTTGTCAAGGCAATAAGCATTTCTTCATTAGACTAACAGTCTCCCGATGGATGAAGAAGTCGATCCTTGCATGTGCAAGCAAATTAATCTTTTCTTTTGAGGGATATCCATGCAGACGTTTGGGCGTTGAGGTTACTCTTTTCCAAGTAAACTGGAGTAGCGTGTTTTAAAGAGAGGGCAAGTGTCCACTAGGAATTGTAGGGTCGGCGGCGGCCATGAGAGTTTCAAATATAAAACACGCCGTCTGATTTTATGTTATGGACAGGATTTGACTTCTTCTAGAGGCCGATTTTTTACTGTTTTCCCCGGCGGATCATTATCTTGTTGTTTCGGAACAAGGAACACGATGATGTTGGTTTTGATTGTTTACAGGGTTGGGAAATGAGCTCAAATGCCCTGTGATACATGGTTTGTTTACAGGGTTGGAAAATGAGCTCAAATGCCCTACAGCTCCTAAAACTCACCTGGTTTCTTGCCACTTAACTTCCATCTTGCTAGCATTGCTTGCTCTCTCTCCCAACCCTTTCCCTGCTTGCACTCACTTTTTTTTTTATTAGTGGATTAATGTTTATTCAAGCCAAAACACTGGATCTGCTGACTAGTCGTTTTACCTTTTCCCACCTTATAATCAGAGAATTCCTCTTTTGGATCCCGTGGTTTAATTAAAAGGAGCAATTAAATTTAAATCATTGCTGGCTATTTTTTAAACCCCACAACCTGTGCTGGGATGGTGCTAGCTGGTGACTTGAATTTCTTACTTGATTATAGGACGTTCTTGTGTGTGTGTGTGTGTGTGTAAAAGAAATCTATGAATTTTGGAATCAGACACCCGACAGAATCATAGAACAGTAGATAAACAAGACAACGAATAAAAACAATCTCTGCCAATGCCTGCTTCCCCAAATTTGTAATGGACAAGTGGATGTCGTCCTTGCTATTGCCATGTTTCTTTTCCCAAAATGATAAATTACATTTACATATTTGTCAAAGCAAGAAACAATTCTTCACCAAATTAATGGTCTCCCAGTGCATGAGAATACTTCTAATTAGCAGACAAACGGTTCCCGAATCTACCGATTTTGAGTAGAGTACTATAGGTATACTCCAAGGAGAACTATAAAAGAATGTTAGTCAGGAATCCTTGGGGTCCGCCGCCATGTGAGTTTCAGTTCTGAAGCATACGTCCTAACTGTATATTATGGATGGACTTTGACTGCGCGTGCCCCTTGGCTTGGACGGTGTATTAACCTTCTGGTTGAAGAAGCTGACCAGAAAAACGAGGGATATTTTGGACCAGTGTGCAGTGTTGATTTCAACCTCTTTATGCATAAATCATGCAGAACAGAGCAAATTACGGATAGGGTTTGAGTAGCCGTAGGTTCTAATCCTATCTCAACCCAATTGCTGCCAACTGGCGGTGAGAAGAGGAAGGATCCAAATCCAGGAATCATCTGTGGATCATCACAAACAATCTTGAATATCTTATCTTGACGAGGGAAATACAAAGAACTTTATGAAGCTTTACATTCGAATATTGAGTTGTAGTTTGTCCTACTCTTATATTGTCCTTTTACGGCCATTGTTGCCATGTCTCCATATTCCATGGAGATTTATCAATCAATTGGAACTTTGAAGTGCTGGGAGGCGACTTTCATTTTATCCTTTAGCACAAGCCTCAATGTCCTCATCTTCACTTGCATCATCATTTTCCACAATCATTCATCTTCGAATCCATATCTTAGCGTACGATATTTGAAACTGTGGGTGATGTCAGATAATGCGTACACATGAGATGCTTCCTAGTGATTTTGTACTAGTCCCGATTCATTTCTGCGATGACCATGTCTATGAGTCTATCTGATCATATATTTTGTGAACCAGACTGTGATGTTTTATGTGATGGATTTGACACTAAAAAAGCTCTGCCTTTGGCGATGTTTGCATCTAGAAGCAGAACGTTTTAACACAGCAAACAAGGGCAAGGTTCACCAAACAAATAAAAAACAAGAAAACTGCAGCACAAGGGCATGGTTAGAAATTTTCCCCTCCATGTTCTCTGGTACATGTTCCTGCTCGGAGAGCAACAGAGCAATATTTTAGCACCAGAAAATTTTAGCATTTGTTTAGTATGTGTCCAAGTGGTCAAAGATCTAGATAGTGGGAGTTTTATCCTTAAAGTCTGCGTCTTACACAGATAAAAGTAGATAAACATATAGGAAGTAAAAATTGGCTTTGTGAAGCATAAGCAACTAAAAAGCATCTGAAGAATTCAAGTATTCCTTTTCCAACACAAAACAGAAATAACAGACACCGGAAAAGAGCTTATATACCTTCCATTGACAAAGCAGTATGGATCATAAAATGGTTCAGGTCAAAAAGAATCATGTTGTGAAAGCTACCTTCAACAATGCTGTTATTTGGGACCACAAGAAAGAAATTTCCATCACTAGGTTAATTCAATTGATCGCCCATGTAGAAAAACAGAAAAGGTAACATGCCTCTTGCATACTGTCACTAAAAGCTGTCCTTCAGAAATACATACCAAACCAATGGCGACACATCCACCTCTTTCCTGGACCTTGAGATCAATTCAGCAAGCTGTGATAAAGAACTCATACGTCCTGCATGCAATGAGTGGAGAAGGTGACATAATAAGAAAAGCCTTCCATATTTCTCTGAGTAAACAAAAATATAAAAAGGAAAGATAAAAGTCATTCAAATAATAATGTATCTGTTGAAAAGAAGATATTCCCTTCATTCCTAAATTTTCATTTGATTATCCTTTCTTTCATTCTTTCTGGAAAGTAAAAGGATTTCTTCGTTCAACATGGGCTGGGATTACTTTTAAAAAGTCTAGCTGAAAGCAGGAAACAAGGATTGGGACGGGACTTGGGATTGAATGATGTGGACATCAGATAAAACAACGCAAGTGCATCAGCGCAAAAAATGACAGCAAACTATGTATCGGCTAACTTAACAAAGATTAAAAATGTCATACAATAAGTGAAATAAACCATATCATTATCTCAATTAATCAGTAACATAATCACCTGTATATGTTTTTTATGAAATAATCAAGTACACGTAAGCTAAAACAGAAGATGCATGAAATTTAGGTATAAAATTAAATTTGTTGAAGTGACTCACCGAAATCATTGCCTCTTATTGGGTTTCATTGCTAAGCACACCCATAGAGCCTCCTTCCGTATCTGCAGCACACCAAGAACTTAAATTACTATGCATGAGGGAATCATTTGATGAAATAAATGGTTTCAAAACAAAATATTTTTTCTTGCTAGCGTGAGGAATCAAGGGGATAGCAGCCCTTTTAAAGGAAAAGGCTGCAAAACATGCAAAACAAAATGAATCCAAGAACTCCCCACAAATAGTATGGGAAACAACAGGAACACAACAAGTCCAAGTGACTCTACCCTCCAACTTTCTTTTTTAGCTTTAGGGTGTTCTGCAAAAACAAAATATGAACCCATGTGCTCAGAAACGATCTTCTGAACAATTCATGTTTGTTCACTTGCATATGCCTCAACAATAAGCAGGAGATGAGTGGAGTGGCGATGAGTAAAGTAAGAAGATAAGGCTTAAGGAATCTTTTTGACTGAAAAAAGTGATGCAATCATTTAGATAAATATCCAAACAACCATCTAACCTTGTTGATTTTGAAGTCCCCAGAAAAATGAATTGCATTTGCTGACGAGAAGTGTGGAAATACACATTAAAAATCAATATTGCTTTTTAGTGATTACGATCAACAATTAACCGTGCCACAGAGTAATGAAAGCAGCTCAGAAGATGCAAAATCATAGTTCATAAAAGATCAGGAGTAAAACGTACTGCCAAGTATTTGAAGCTCAAACACCAAACGTAGCCAGATGTTTAAATTCACCAGACAGCAACAGATAGATGAACCATGTTGGAATCGATATTTTCTGCGTGTCCAAGCCATAATCCATCAGATAAAAAAAAAAAAAAACAGAATTGCACAAACAATTGATTGTAATAGATAATCCTTTAAACTGTGTTTTATCCAGTCAAATCTCAATCTATCAGCAGCTGTCTGTTGTGTGTTTGTAGTTTTCTAGAGGAACACCATTGATCCATTGAGATTGAAAGAGAAAGCAGTATTAAACTCAAAATGGATCAAGTAACATAGAGTTCATTTTTGCATTCCTAGCAGAACTGAATCATTCACATATCGGATATGCATAATTCCTAAGGATACCAGGGAAATTTCAAATAACTATAGCAATTACCATATTCCAGAGAATGGGTTCAATGGTTAAATCCCTTCCATTAAAGTACTGGATTTTATCCAAGAATAAACATAAACAAGAAGCAAGTGACATGAAAAGACATACTTGCCAGTGCATATGAATTCAAAAATCAAAGTTGGGAGTTCAGTTAAATTATTCTCATTAGCAATATTGACAGCCCTCACTTGGACCTCATCCAATAGCTCCACTCTTGAGACCTGATGATAAAGAATGGATAATCCATAAAGCATTGAATGCATGGACATAATTTGCATCAAGTTCTACCTGTATACCAGACAGCATAGTGTCAATAGCAACATCAGCTGCATCCTTAATTGTAAGGAAATTGTACATTGTAACCTGAAATGTTATGAAATCAATTAACAAATGCATCTATATCTGTAATAAACATATGTAGTGGAGAATTAATACAGAGAACAAGAGTTTATCAATTTCCAAGAAGAAAATAACTGCAACTTTAAAAGGTGGTTTAAAGTAAGATTATGATGCTCAATGAACAAAACTTCTCATATATTTCTGATTAATGTTTTTACATAAGAGTGTGATAATTACTTCAGCATGACAAACTTCAAGCAACCAAAACTAACAAGAACTACCAGAACTTTCACTCTCGTTTGTCCGCTGCCATCATAATTCTATGTTTGTGTTCTTGATATACAATTGTCCATCTCTAAAAAACAAACAAGCAAATGAAAAAAAGGAAAGGAAAGGGAAAAAAAATATAAAATAAGAGGGGGGTTCTTCCAAACAAAGAAAGGATGAAGGTACCACTGAATGCAGTGGAATTTTCTGAGGCCATAGAGTGACCTCTGTTGTTACACCAAGGATCCCTTCACTTCCAATCACCAGTCGAGTCAAATCATATGTAAAGTGATAAATCCAATAAGGTTAAGAGTTGACTTCTCTGAATATGCAATAAAATAAGAAACCCTCTAAAGCAATTGAAATAAGGATAATGGAGGGCACCCTCCACGCATGCATGATGGCCAACCATCTTGAAAGCTGGAGAAACATGAGTCCAGAATAGCAAAGCATGATTTAACAAACAAAATTTGTAGGCTGGCTCCACCAACAATTATCTGGCCTGTGATTTGCCACAACACTCTCCTTAATTTGATTAGGATCATAATCCCAAAGGTTTGCCTTTTCAGGTGATGGCCATATTGCAATTAATTATATATCCCCTCCCCTCTCCCCCGTCCAAGGAAAAAGAAAAGGAAAAAAACAGAGCAACACCACGACTTAATATAGAAAAGGACAAGATAACACACCCTGCAGCACTCTTTCGAGCACGAGAAGCTGTCTTGACCACATCTCCATTGGGAAGAACCACCTGGAGCATAAATAGTATAAGAACTAGATTGTCACAAAAATGAACTTGTAGATCAGGAGGTCAGGGAGCAAACCTTGAGAGTAATGACATTATCTCGCATGGTTCCATACCTGCATGCTAAAAACCAAATCATTAAATCATATAAGAAATAAGACCATTGATTCTTGAACAAGTTTCTAATTTTTTTAGGATAAAAAAATTTAGGACAATAAGTACGAAAGACAAAAGCTTCAATATTCAAAGCAAACAATATAGATTCAATTTAATATAGGTAAACTTTTGCGAATTCTAGTCTAATCATTTGGGAGTCAAGAAAAATTGTCTATTGCAATACCATATGGATTTCCCACTGTAGCAAATGAGTTCAGGTGGTGCCATTTTCATGTGTCAGGCATCAAAGAATGGTGGTGCAAGTCATTCTAACTTTTAAGCATTAAGAATGTCTTGTTGCCAGAGCATACACATTTAGAATTCAAACATGAGCACTAACATAGGGAAAAGCACACCTCAAGTTATAAATCATGGTGGTAGGAGAAATAATTGGAACATTTTGTTGACAGGTTAGCATGATTGATATTAAGGCAAATCAAAAAGGTGCATTCTCTCGATAGTCAACCCTAAATGGAGTAATACATATCATGAATAAACAGAAATCCTAGACTATTCTAACCCAATGCAAAGTAATGTTAAAGCTTTTGATGGCTCCAAGTGGCTACAGATGTTTTAACACTTCCACTGAAAGTATTGCAAGGTTAAACCTTATCATTATACTGCAGAAGATCACTTGTCAAAAAAGCTGGATCTGCACACGTTTGTATTGGGGTGTTTGTGGTGGTTATGAGCAATCCCAGTGACAAGTGCAACTGGGTGCCTACATCACTCTATAATCATGTATGCAATAGAATTGCTGAGAAAAAAAAAAAACTATAATCATTTGGTCACATTCAAAAGAAAATGGGTTAATAAAACTGATGAAATATAGAGGGAGAAAAGGGTGTAGAAGAATGGGAGAAAATCAACCTTTATCTTGATAGTAGCCAACACAGTTCAATCAAAACTTGAGTCTTACTACTCGTTTTGACTTCTGAGCAGCTAATTTCATGAGTACTATAACCATCAAAATGAAATAAAGACAGCTGATAAAGCAGTGCAAATACCTCACAGCTATAGAACCAGAGCAACGAGTAGCACACATTCCCCCTATTGTTGCACCAGGCCCTGCCTGTCAACATATTCAAAGAAGATGCTAATCTCAACTGCTAAATTGCCCAAAAAACAGTTGCCAAAATTGCAACACAAGTAGTGGCCAAATTCACCCATTATGCAAGACAATTATAAATGCAGTTGAAGTAGCATCATCTTAAAACACACTATAATTGGACTTCACACTTGACACGTAAAGGAACCAGAAAGAAAGGCATCCCAGGAACATGTTCCCTGAATTTCCCTGGATGAAGAGGAGAGAATAGACCATGAGGCTCTAAGAATCTATTAGGCTCCATCCAACCAATTCCAGGCTCGACAACCACATCCATGTGGTCAATGTGTAATGCTTTCACACTCTAAAAATGGAACAAGCAGTTATAAACATGAAATAGAACAAATTCCAAGTGTTGATAACTAGCAATTGGCTTCAAAACATGGGTTATCTAGGAAAATCGCTCAAAGACTTGTAGCTAAAATAAGGTGCAAAAATCACTTTGAATAAGATTTTCAGTAAGAGAAACAAAATTAGTTTACCCTTTAGATATGTTATCCTACAAAACATCATGAATAAGCTTTTAATTAAACAACTCCAAAAAGAATAAAGAATGTAACTACACCTCCAACATTGCATTTCTAAAACAAACGCAGTGCTTCCTTTTTCCGCCCATTCCACTACTCCTCTAGAATAACACAATTACTCTTAATATCTAAAAAGGAATAAACTGACGGAGGAAAAACGGAACGGGTTTTTTTTCAAATAGAGAGGTGATTGATTGAGTTGGGAGATGGTGGAAGAGTGAGGTGCGGAGATTGGTTATGGTATTTGAACAGGAGGAGGAGCGTAGGCTACAAAGCCAGTAAAGTGAAGGCCTGCCATTTGTTTCCAGTGGGAAGAAAGAGAGCACACTGGATACAGAGGAGTTGAATCATGTAAGACAGAACCAGATAGGAGGAGTGCTGTAGCCTGATAAAAGCAAACGAAAACCAACGCAAATGAACTGGTGTAGGAAAACAAAATGAAAATGAGATTGTTTATAAAAAAATAATATTAAAGAGTTTACAACGT
>Ga0325402_1001710_pt1 | contig 18413 bp, 10 predicted proteins | sample PopdelMetagenome_22_FD_207212 | JGI IMG/M metagenome (GOLD analysis project Ga0325402, IMG submission 207212) | Populus deltoides microbial communities from Bellville, Georgia, United States - Xylem-PdKOR-R3 | ecosystem: Host-associated > Plants > Phyllosphere > Stem > Wood/Secondary xylem... | reverse complement strand
ATATATATAAACTCACAAAAAAAAAAATATATATATATATATATATATATATATATATATATATATATATATATATATATATATATATATATATATATATGGGCTTTTAAACAAGTTCCATTAGTTATTACCAAGTTTCTTACTGTGCTATGCTACCATTACACCAAAATATTTTTCAAACTTAAAAAAAATATTCAAGTCATAGAAAACTCTTTAGTATTATTATTAAATTTGGTCCAATGAGTTAAACTTGAAAACTTATTTAAAATTATATTTTATTGAATAATACAATAAAAAACACTTGCAAAACCAATGATTAACCCAATATCTGGATGTTTTGTAAATTTCAAGCACTGTTTTTCAAACAAAAATCCATTATGGTTTGAAAAGAAAATTTTAAATAAAACATTCAAATAAAGTCAGTATTTTATATAGGATTAAAAGTTGGAAAAGTGTTAAAACTCTAATAAAAAATTATAATATTATTTGAGAAATATGATAGAATTGAATATAATAATAATAAAAATCAATAAAAATTCAATGTTGAAAAATAAAATTAAAAAATATTAATAAAAAAATAATTCACGTGGATAGGCCTAGGGCGCCTAACCTTTAAAATAAAGTCTTGGTCGTGAAACATTTTTTTGCAATTACAAACTCTTTTTTATTGTCAATTTTTATGGTAACATAATATTTACAAACAGTTTTAATTTTTTTAAAATAAAATAAAAAAAGAGTCAGTATCATTTAATGAATTTAAAATTATATGAAACCTTTTGTACTCTTGATAAAGCTTATTAAAAAAGAAAGAACCATGAAGAAAATATTTTTAAAACATAAAGTTTAATGAAAACTAAAAGGAATGAAACATAAAAAACAAAAATGAAAAAACACCCACAACTAGAATAGAACCTACAACATTAAAGCCAAATTATTTTTCTCCATCACCACAACAACTTGGCCATATGAAATTTTTGTGAGCTTAGGTTATGTTTGGAATTGTGGTGTAAATGAAAGTTAGTAAAAATTTAATTTTGTTTGTTTAAAATTAATTTTTTTATGTTTTTGAATCGTTTTGATGTGCTAATGTTAAAAATAAATTTAAAAAAATAAAAAAACATTATTTTGATACATTTCTGAGCGAAAAATATTTTAAAAAAAAACTATTACCATACTTTCACACACCATTTGCAACAAATAATGCTTATAAATAAATTATTTTAATCTTAAAGCAAAAAATTAAAAAGATGTCATCACCCTGAATCTGACATGAACAATCCAAACAAAGTAGTCCAACTCCTTAACCATTTGACAGCATGTGATTTTGTTCATTTATGATTAATTTTTATTTTTTATATAATCAAATGATTCTTATTTCTAAAATTAAAGTAAGAGACATATCACCTGCTACAATAAATGACGCATTGCCTGAAATTCTTAATCGCCTATCAATATATGTGGTTGAAAAAAAAAGGGAAGAAGACTTTTCAACCAAAAAACCTATTTTTTGAACTATTTTTACTTAAAAACACTTAGAAAATATCATGCATGTCAAATAACACCTCAATGCAATTTTCATTGTCAAGATGAATCCATTAAAACCAAGATCAATTTTTTCATGGTTATAATCATTATTAACCGACAACTTATTTTTCTTCGTCAGAATACAATAATTTTCTCTCTTCTCTTTTCTACCGAGGATTGAGAGATAAGAAAAATCAACTCTTGAACTAAATTGCAATTTACTTTAAAATATTAGATTGACCAATATTTATCTATGTATTTAATATTTTAGTTCTTTATCTTTGAATTTATCTTTTCTTAATCATGTTTGACAAAATGGTCTTTAATTTGAGTTTAGAAGAAAGAAATTAAAAAAATAAAATTGATTGAGCATGAAATAAATATGTTTTAGTATATGCTATAATATAATAAATAGTACGATAAACTACAAGTGTTATTAAATTTGTTTCTTTTCTATTTCAGAACTTTGAAACCAGAGGAGTGAAAATTGAGGCCACAGAAGTTTGAAACACTGTGGCAAGAACATGCGTTCCCTCTATGTATTAAACCCACCAAATCTAAACCAACGAGTCTTATCAATAGTTTCAAAATGCAATCATCTCAATCACCTTAAACAACTCCAATCCTTTTTGACAATCCTCGGTCACTCACAGACCAATTTCTACACTTTCAAACTGATTCGCTGTTGCCTTCTCCAACTCAACAACCTTTACTATGCTCGCTTCATTTTTAACAACTTCCAATTCCCCAACATCTACCTCTACACTGCTATGGTTACTGCTTATGCCTCTATACAAGACCATCAATCGTCTTTTGATTTGTTTCGTTTCATGCTTCGTAAAGGACACCCAAAACCAAACCATTTTTTGTTCCCTCATGTTTTGAAATATTGCCAAGTAACAAAATTTGTGCATGCCCAGATTGAGAAATTGGGTTTTGGACAATACCCAGTTGTGCAAACTGCCCTTATTGATTCTTACTCGAGGTCTGGTTATGATATTGGAATTGCGAGGCGGATGTTTGACGAAATGTCTGAGAGAAATGTTGTTTCATGGACTGCTATGATTTCTGGGTATACCAGACTTGGGGAGATTGAGAATGCTATTTCGCTTTTTGATGAAATGTCTGAGAGGGATGTTCCTTCTTGGAATGCTGTAATTTCGGGCTGTGCGCAAAATGGGTTGTTTACCAGAGCTATTACGATTTTTAAGAAGATGGTGGGTCTTTCCCTGGAGGTACAGCATCGAGACATTAGGCCTAATCAGACGACTGTTGTCTGTGCACTTTCTGCCTGTGGTCACACTGGGATGCTTCATGTTGGGAAATGGATTCATGGTTATGTTTACAGGAATATGCGTAGTTCAGATTCGTTTGTGTTGAATGCTTTGGTGGATATGTATGGGAAATGTGGGTGTTTAAAAGAGGCAAAGAAGGTTTTTGACGCAACTTCAAAGAAAAGTTTGACATCTTGGAATTCAATGATTAATTGTTTAGCACTTCATGGACAAAGTGAGAGGGCTATTTGTGTGTTTGAGGAGATGTTGCAATATGTAGCCGATGTAAGACCAAATGAGATTACCTTTTTGGGGTTATTAAATGCTTGTACCCATGGAGGATTGGTTGAAAAGGGTCGTTTCTATTTCCAGATGATGACTCTGAATTACGGGATTGAACCTGAGATTGAGCATTATGGGTGCTTGATAGATATTCTTGGTCGAGCAGGAAGGTTGGAGGAAGCCTTGGAAGTTCTAAGGGAAATGAATATTCAACCCGATGAGGTTGTTTGGGGCTCTTTGCTTAATGGGTGTAAAATACATGGTCGTGCAGACTTGGCAGAGTTTGCAGTTAAAAAGCTGCTTGAAATTGATCCAAACAATGGAGGCTATGGTATAACGTTGGCAAATGTATATGGAAAGTTAGGGAAGTGGGATGATGTCCGCAGGGTGAGAAAGATGTTGAAGGAGCTAAATGTTCCTAAGACTCCAGGTTGCAGTTGGATTGAGGTTGATAACAAGGTTTCTCAGTTTCACTCTGTAGACAAATCACATCCCAGAGCAGAAGAAATTTACCAGATATTGGAAAATCTGGTTTACTTTAATTAGCCCAAGCTGCTGAAGTCCTACAAACACTAACTGAAAATAGGTAACCTGAATTTATTTCATTTTTAAATTTGAAATTCTAATTGCGTGTTGTATCATTTCTTAATCTGAAGTTTACTGTTCTGTGAAGAAAGGAGTAAACATGAGCTCAATTGTCTGTGTCTTTGTAAGCCAATGTTACATCACTTCTAATAAAGCTATATCTAGAAATGAAGTATATGGCTTGATCTAGAGCTGAAAAAAAATTGGTTGGTGCAATTTCATCTTTATATGAAGAGATTGACTAAAATGCTCTACTCGTTTAATAGTTCTAGACGCTTTTGTAATTAGAAAATTATAATGCCAATGAAAGGATAGGTTCTAAATTTTCCTTTTTCCTCTCTTGGTTTGGTCAATAAACTTAATTTGCCTGCATAATACTCGCTTGTCCTTGTGTTTTGACAGCTAAGGCTAGATCACATTTAGGCTATAAAATTGTTTGATTGTTCAATATGGCCCTATAACCTAATTAATAGCATCGTGGAAAGATCCTTCTCGACTTTTCTAGTCCTGTATGTGACTATAAATGATATTTATTTATCAAGTTTAAAGAAATTTAAGAAGTCGCTCCAGAGGCTTTGTTTCTTTTCTCTGGCTTTTCTAAATGATATGGGAAAATACTTAACACTAAACTAAAACAAGTCAGTCTTTTACTAAGAATTCCCTATTCATTCTCTCACATTTCATTATTTATAGCACTATTTGGTATGCAACTTCTCATTCTTGGTCCTTAAAGTTTTAAATTTATTTTCATTTAGTTATCAATCCTTTTTTTCTTTTAGTTTAGCACTTGCATTGTTTTAAAACTTCAACCAACCTGACTGGTTTATCCAAGGCCTGGACTAGTTTAAACTCGGGGAAACCTAGTAAGACCCAACTTAATTTTTGTTTTGTTTTAAAACATCATCATTTTGAATTATGGATAAAAATCCCTAATTCCAAGGACAAACAACCACACAAGAGATTTCTTTCCGGCTTCTTCTTTCTAATTCAAGCATCTTTCGCTCTCTAGTCCTTCCTTCAATTCAAGCTTTTTTTTTTTTTTTTCTAATCCACATGCATAATTTTTTATTTATATGATTCAAGAAAAGATTGAATAAGAAAATTCAGATTCCAACATAATTGTGCATACCATCTAATTTTACGCTATTGAGCATAACTTTCAATCCGACAATTGGATTAGACCGAAATATTACCATAAGTTTCTAGATATTATTTTACATTGAGTTAAAATTTTAAGTCAATCGCAATTCGAGAAAGTTTTGCAATACAGGTTATAAAGATGCAATACAAATTTGTTATTTATTGCCTTTTAACTTGTGAACGTTCTATTTGGAGATGATTTTTAGGCATAATGCAATGATTTCAACAACTTATTTGTGGGAGGTTTAGTTCTATATGGAACTTTAATTAGTAACAATATAGTTTACAAGTGTGGCAAATATTTTTTAATGTTTCAAAATTCTTTTTTTACAATGATTCCTTGTCTATCGTAGCTATATAAGGAAAAGAAGACTAAAGTATTTAATGTCAGATTAATTTTGGGTGAATTATTTTTTCATATTAATCTAAATTATTCTAAAGTTTTATTTGTTGTTTTATTTTATTATTTGGATATTTATATTCAGTTTAGAGCCAGTGGTTTAGTTTGAATTTGTTTTGGTTCAAAATCAATGTTTTACGATGTTTTTAGGCATAGGCTTGTGTTAGCTAATTATTAGCTTGAGTCCATTGATCCAATAATGGTTTATTAGGGTTATTTAGAAGAATTCTATATTATTTTCTTTTTTGTAAAATTTAGTAGCCATGATGTTCTAAATAAACTTGTGTTTTGCATGATACAACACTTTTCTCTTTATTGAGATAAAGATCAACAACTAACTTATCAATGTATAAGTGACTTTGTGACATCTTAATATTTTAGGTTCTTGTTTCACTATAAACAATGGGTCTAGGTTCAATTTGCAATATTTTTAGTTTTTAGGTACAATGTTATCTTTAGGTCTAGATTTCTCTGTCATAAACTTGATTTTTGGGTTTTTGGTTTTGTCATATGCTTTATTGTGAGTTTCTGAATCTTTATATACACGGGATTCGCATAAGTTGATATAAGAGCTAGGCTTCAAAATCAAGTTATACCTTTATAAAATTTTGTTTATTTCGCTTTTAAATTTCTCTTTGATTTAAGTCTTCTACTACTTTGCTTGCGACATCTACTATTACAAAACAAAATGTTGTTGTTTTCATTATTGTCCCTACATATCAGTAACATTAAATTAAAAAAAAGACTTTAAAAAGCTAAAGATCTAGTTTTGTCATGAAAAACACTAATACAAAGGAGACTAATTCAAACCATGGTGGAATTGTTTTAAAATTGAGATTCTAGGGTTTTTGGGTATAATAAAATCAAATACTAAATTTGGGGTCATTTGGACTTGTTTTGGTTTGCGTTTTAAATTTGCGTATTAAATTATGTTAATAGGTTTGATTTGTGTCAACTTATATAACTTGTTTTGGTATTGTTGAAATCGACCTAATTAGTATACTAAGGTTATATTTGAGATATTTGGGTGTTCATAAAGTTATTTTCATTAGTTTTACATCCGTTTTATTTCATATCTTCAAAAACATTCATATTTCATACGAATTTGTTTGCTACTCGTGAAATCATAATTGTAGTTTTGTCCTTATTTTTTATATATATATTTTAAGAAACCTGGAATCATAGGTTTGAGGGAGTTAGGAGAGATGGACAGGTCAACCAAAGAGATGATTTGGATAGTTTTGGGTACTATAATGGGGTAGATAGGAGTTTGGGTAGTATTAAGATGTAAATTTCATAATTAGTTCATGAACTATGCCACTGTGTGGTGAAATCACCTTGTGTTGAGTCATATAAGAAATTGTGAGAGGTTTGTTGAGACTTAGGAGAAGATTAAGGCTATTATAAGAAGATGATTTATTCTTAGTCATTATTATATGGAATTGTACAAAAAATTACAGTGTATGAGCCAAGAAACAAAGAATGTTGATGAGTACCATAAGAAGATGAAGATCGTGATGATTCATGTTAATAAAGTGAAGGATAGAGAGGCCACTAAGGCTAGGTTTTTTAATGGGTTGAATCATAAGATCATAATATTATATGGAGTTGGAGGATATGGTGCATATGGCAACAAAAATGGAGAGATAGCTCAAGCATAAGGATAGTTCACAACCAAGTTAACCGTTGGGTTATTCATCACCTTGGAAACCTAATTGGAAGGCTAATATAGGGGCTACCCAATCTTAATCGAATGTAAAGGAGAGATCCAAAACTCTAGAAGAGAAGGGCTTCTCCATTAATTGTAGAGGCAAAGTTGAAACTCCTATTTTTTGTAATTGTGACATGAAAAGTTGTTTGAGAGTTAGCCATGTTGCTTCACAATGTCCAAATAAGCGAGTTATGGTTATGAAGGCTTATGGTAAGGTTGTGATCAATGAGGAGGTTAGTGATAAGGAGAAGATGTTCTCGGTTGAGGATGCTAGGTGATTGATTGAGTATCCTGTTGAGAGGGAGATGTTTGTGGTGAAATGAGAACTGGATTTGCCAGCTAGGGTGAGAGATTTAGAGGAGCAAGGAGAGAAAATCTTTCATACAAGATGTCATATTCAAAATAAGATATGTAGTGTGATAATTAATAATTAGAGTTGCATTAATGTGGCAAGTATTGATTTGGTGGATAAATTAAACTTGTATACTACAAAACACTTTATTTTATATAAATTATAGTGGTTGAATGATTATGGAGAGATGAAAGTGCTTAAATAGATTTTAGTTGCATTTTCTTTTAGAAAGCATTGTGATGAGGCGTTATGTGTTGATGTGTCTATGCATGCTAGTCATTTGTTGTTGTGTAGACCTTAACAATATGATCAAAAAGCTATGCTTGACAGTTTCAAGAATATATTTTCTTTTGTGAAAGATGAGAAGTCTGTAGTTTTTATTTCTTTAACACCTAAATAGGTTTATAAGGATTAATTAAATCTTAAAAGGGAGAATATAACTGAAAAAAAATGAGAGCTTGTATGTGAAGGAAGGGTTTATTTAGAATATTTTCTTTGCTAAAAAGATTATGCAAGGTTTTGATGGCGACCTTTTGTTCTGGGTTGATGGTGGTTTGTTGCCTTTAAAAGGTGTTTTTCATGTTATAGATTCAATAACAAATATTCTTTGAAGAGAGAGGGAATGATACGATCCAAGAAAATATTAAACATGAAAATTCAGATTCTAGTATAATTGTGCTTACTATCCAATTTATATTATTGAGTATAATTCTCAATTTGACCGTTGGATTAAATTGAAATTTTACCAGGAGTTTCCAAACATAGTTTTCTACATTGAGTTAAAAATTTAGATCAATTTCAGTTCGAGAAGGTATTGCAATTCAAGTCGGAAAATGCAATGTGAATTTTATTATTTATTGTCTTGTCTTATGGACTTTCTATTTGAAAAAAATTATTTTCCTCATAATACAAGAATATTCAACAGTTTATTTATAGGACTCTCCTAGTTCTAAAAGGATCTTTAATGAAAAATAATATATTTCCAAATACAGCAAAGATTCCTTAATGTTTCAAAATTTTTTTTTTACAAGGATTCCTTATTTATCATAGCTAAATAAGAAACAAAAGGCTAGAGTATTTAATAACAAATTAATTTTGGGTTGAATTGTTTATTTATATTAATTTGAATTATTTTATGGTTTTATCTGTTGTTTCATTTCATTATTTAGATATTTACATTCAGTTTAGGACTAGTGTTTTAGTTTAGGTTTGTTTTGATCTAGAATTAATGTCTTAAGACTGTTTTAGGTATTAAGCTTATGCCTGCTGATTATTAGATTGGACTCATTAGTTTGTAACCCAATATATATTTTTTTTTGCTGTAAAATTCAACAGTCATGATATTTTGAATAAACTTGTGTATTGTGTGATGCAATATTTTTTTTTAATTTCAATTTAAGCTTGCATTACTTTTAATTTCAGGCAAATTAACTTATTTTTTATTCTCTCCATAGATTTCAACACACACAATTATTACAATGTTTTTTTAGGTATTTTTGTTAAAGGCTTAAAGCCTTATTTTATTTTATTCTCTCTCTCTCTCTCTCTCTCTCTCTCTATATATATATATATATATATATATATATATATATATAAGTGATGATTTCATTATGACAAGTACATATAGGAGAAAACATGAACAAATTGGAATAATGCGGCAACACACCTAAACAATAGATAAGTCTTCTTATATAAAACTTGATGTTGTAGACTTCAAGGTTCTTAAATTTGGTGAAGGGAGATTCTTTTGTTGAACTTGCTAGAGATTGTGGAAGGCTAGTAATGACTTGGTTTTCAATGATAGAATTTGTATTGTTTAAATCTAAAAGGATTTGAGGTGTTGTTTTTAATAAACTGTATTGGACTTGGTATTGGAACTGTGTTATTGTTTATTAGTAGTTTGCACTGCCAAAAAATACATAATTTATATGATAAGAGAATTGAAAATAAGGTGTTCTCATGATACCAACACTAAGTTGGGTTCTTAATGTATAAAAGAACTAAACTCTTTAACATCAATAATCCAATTTAAACATGTTGTTCTTATTGCATGTATGCGGCGTCGCGGTGAAAAATCCACTCTTATAAAGTGTATTCTATCTATCTGGTAAATATAAGGAGACAAGAATTCTTTATCTTTTATCAGTGAAAAATTGGAATGGGAGTCACCACTTGATATTTTTGTCACTAGGAACCCTAACTGGTCTCAGAGATCAGGCCCGGGGACTGATTACGTAAAGGGAAGGTATTAGCACTCTAAATACGCCCTACCTAAGACAAGCTGTATTGTTTGATAAAAAACTAAGGTGTTATTGTGTGTTCTAATTTTTGGTCTTCCTAAGGTTTAAAAAAAGTTCTCATCGGTAAGGCGATCCTTATCTTATCGGGTAAAACTTAACCATTTTATGTCAACAAAAGAAATACCTTTTTAATATCAGGAATACATTTTACGCGTAAATTTGTAATCTCAAATACTAAAAGAAAATAAAATGATTTTTTTTTTAAAATTTTGAAATATTGGCTTAGTTCTCATGACTTTAATAAATTGATTATTAAAAACAAAATGCATGTTAAAACCATTTTTTTTTGAAATTTTCTTCGTATGAAAATACAATATGATTTTTTTGAGAGATTTGGCCGTATGTATGAAAATAAAAATATATTTTTTTTGTTTTTAAATTTTTGCAATGTTTTGATGAAAATCAGATATTTTAATATTGGATTTGTATCTTTACGATATAAAAATACAATCCAGTATTAAGCAAAATTAATAGAAACATACGCGAGAAAATTACAAAGTTTTTCAAAAGGATTGTTTTTGAATTTTTTTTGGATTGGGTCGGACCTGGTCTAGAAAGAATCTTGGCCGAGATTGGCCTAAACTAGACCAGAACCGGTCGAAATAAAAAACCTTCTTTTTACAAGGCTAGACTCAGCCCAACCATGTGGACTGGACTACGAAAGTCCAGCCCGAGAAGATGGCTGGTTACTGTGTTAAGCATAATAACTAATTAATTATAACTAGCTGGTTACTATGCGCAGCACAATAACCGACTAATTATATTTCATTTGCTGCAGAACATGAATTGCTCACGTTCTGCATGCAAATGAAACAGACCAGCAAGACGGATTAGAGAAGGAAAGAAGATAACCTGGAGTGAAGGAGCGTGTTCGCTGTTGTTGGCGGTGGTTTGAGATAACAAAAAAAATGATGGTGGCTGCTGTGACGGTGATTGTTCTTCTTTTTCCTTATGCAGAGGCTCAAGCCTCTATTTTTTCCTTATCTCCTTCTGTTTTGATTGCTCTTCCCCCTGTCAGTGTCTTTGTTTCATTCCCCTTGTCCCTGTGTCTTCTCTCTTTGTGGTATGTTTTGTTTATGTTTCTCTTCTCTCTCTCCCTCCTCTGTTCTCCCCTGTTTTCCTTTGGTTCTCTCTCTTTCTTTCTTTTTTCTTCGGTTCCTCTCTTCTATTCCTTCTGTTCTTTGTGTTTTTTCTCCTCTCCTTGGTTTTTCCTCCCCTTGTGTTCGGTCCCTTCTGTGGCTTTTATAGCCAGAGAATGCATGTGTTTTCCATGATAATAAAGACATTCAGAACCGTTATTGCAGGAGTAATGGTAACGGTCGGCAATAGCAGCGGCGTGGGACACGATGCAGTCCAAGTCCCCAGTTTTTATGGCTCACTCCTAAGATCATTACCACGTTCTCTGGCTTTATAAAAGCTAGAGAAAGAACAAACGAGGAGGGGGGGGGGAAGCAAACGAAACAGAAACAGGGAAAGAAAAATTGAAGAAAAACTGGGGAAAAACTGAGAGAAAAGGAGACCCAGAATAGGAGGAAAAAAAGGCAGAACCAGTAAAAGGGGAGAGGCAGAAGACGCAGGGGACAGAGAGGAAGACACAAACAAGGAGAAAGAAGGGAAGATCCAGAGCTAAAAAAAACAGAGCATAAATACAGAGTAAAAAAAACACAAATTCACAGAGAGAAGGAGAGAAGGAAGAGGGGAAGAAAAACCAGAGAAAAAGCTAGCGTACCTCAGCTTCACCTTCGTCTTCAGAGAACAAACACAGAAGAAGAAAAAGAAAAAAAACCAGAGAAGGACCCAAAAACCAGAGCAAAGAACATAGGAAGAAACCAGACGAAAAATTCAGGGGAAGACAAGGGCAGATTGAAGCAGAGGAAAGGGAAGGCAAAATTCCTTCACAACTTCGGCAGCCGCAAACAACAAACGAAAATCGAAGGGAGCACAGGAGATTGATCAAATACCAGAAGCACGGAAACCAACCATTCACAGAATCACAAGAACAAAGAAGAAGAAGGAGTAGAGGAGAGGAGGTAGCGTCGGCCAGCCAGAGCTTCGCCATCGTCTCAAGCAGACCAGGTAAGTGACTTCTTCTTCTCGCCTTATTTCAATTAATTGGCATTTACACTGTGCAAGTGAATTTTAATTCACTTGCACAGTGTAGCAACAGGCGTGCGTTAGCGCACGCGTGTTGCTTAGCCCAGCCAGGTCACTGGCTGGCTAGGTCCAGCCCAAAAAAAATAGAAAAATAAAAAAGTAAAAAATAAAAAAAATAAAATGTGTATGCATGAATAAAAATAATATAAATTTATTGGTTTATTCACTGATGCTAGAGTCAGGAATAAGAATATCGGTTTAAATTTATATTATTCATTGTATTTTATTTTATTTAGCTAGAAAAATAAAAAATATGTGCATGTGTAAAAATAAATTTATTTTATTTATTCACTAACACTAGAGTCAGGAATAAAAATATTGATCTAAATTTATTTTATAGCTACGTAATATTTACCAACGCTAGAGTTTGAAGTATCCGTAGTTGAATATTTACTGGCGCCAAAGTCAGGAATATTATAAGCAAATTATCATAGCCTAAACTAATAAATGTTTAGCAATTTAAGACAAAACCAACAATGCAGTCTACCTCAGGCAGAACATTTAAGGGGTGATAATATCTTCCCTTTTACGTAACCAGTCCCGAACCATAGAATCTCTGTTGACCAGTTAGGGTTCCTAGTGACCATAATACTAGGTGGCGACTCCTTAAACAAGACCGTTCCCCATCAAAGAATAGGATGCCAGAAATCTGTTCCTTCCAAAGATTAGTTTTAAGGTCGCCGCGATGTCGGGTGTGACAACGTAGATCCGCCACAATTAGTAAACTCAGTTGCTTCACAAGTTCATATACCATAACTCCGATTTTGATATCAAATTTAGCAATAGATTGTCTACAATAATAACTTAAAGTCCGCTCTAGCAATTAAAATAAACAATCATAGGAAAAATAAGCATAGGAGAACAAACATATTCATCATATAAACTAAAAAGAAAAGGTAAAATAAATCTCACAGTTATTGAAATCCGAAGGTTTCCGTGTCCTTGCAACCAAGAAAAAGAGTTTAGCCTTGTACGTTTGTTGAACAATTAACAAAAAAGAAAGAGGAATGCATGATTTCAGGTTTCTTAGAGGAAGGGGGCGTTTTTCTCTTCTTGGCTGGCTGCCCCCTTCTTTCTCTCATTCTTTTTATATCCTAGGAAATCTAGTCTCTATTTTATAAAATAGTCCTCCCTTAAGTAGACAATTTACATTTAAGTACTTCAATAACTATTTTTATAAAAAAGGAGAAATAACCTTTCATGAATCTTCAAACTTTGACTTAGAGGAGCTAAATTATTGAAATACAAGCTTGGATGTCGGTTTAGATGCTTCAAAACGTAATTTGGACTCGTTTCTTCACGAAACCTGTTTGTTGGCAGAATTCAGTTATCATATTTGAAAAATCATATCTCCCTCATATGACATTGTTTTTGGCTTGCATTTGGTGCGTTGATAGTTATTTGAGTCAGGAAGCGAACAAAATTGATTTTGCATCAATTGGACTTCTGTAGCTCCAGATATTGAAGTCAGAATGGCCGAAGGTCAATGTTGGCAGATTGCAAGATTTGACTTTGAAGGCTGCGATTTTCATGTTCTTCCTTATTTAATTTTCTTGCCTCAGATGTCCAGAAAGGTATGGATGTTAGCTTTTTAATGCCACTGAAATCACTTCATTTTGACATCTAGAGCTCACGCTTTGCACAAAACATCGACTAAAGGTCAAATTGCCAATTACCTTCAATTTACTCATTTTTTGCATCTTTCATCCAAAAGTGTCTTCAAAACATAAAATAAAAAATATCAAGGCATTTTATATATAAAACATTGGCAACAACCGTGCCCCCCAAGTGTGGTGTTGCTTGATTCATCATAAATGAGCTTAACCATTCATTCATCTTCTGCATTCTCTTGAGAATTGTTCTCTCATTGATTGTGTATATCGTGCCAACACTCATCAAGAGGTTTTCTATTGTCGACCTCATCTTATATTGCCAATCAACCACAAACTTGCCTCCAGTTGAGACCTACCCTTCAAGTATATATTATCATCTACCCTCATAGAATCATCAAGTTGCCCAGAAATGTATCTCACAGCTTGCAGTACAAGGCTCTTGTTGTATGCTCATGTTCTTCTCAATAGATCCCTCTCGGCTCATCTAATTAAATTGTGAAAAGAAATGCATCGACATCATCAATGATGTTCATCACCCATATTTATGCGGTGAAGTGCATCTTGGCTTTAAACCAGCTTGTCCCCGTAGTCAGTTTTGGTGGTGTGCATTTTTTATCTTCATTCAAATGCAACCGTACGACAACATCAGTTGAGAGTCATAACCATGTTTCAAATGATGACATGAAAATATCCTTCAAGTGCATCATTACTCTCAATTGTTTATGGAGTCTACTAGATTATGGACTGTCTTTGAACAACATCACCCTCAATTAATATGAATGTGCTCATTCTTCTGATTATCTTTCTTTGAACAACATTGTTCTTAGTTCACTGATTCATCATTTGATCATCTTTCTTTGCCCCCGACTAATCTGAATATTGTTCATTTTCCTTTTTAGGGTCCACTGTATTGCCCCCGGCTGCTCAACTTTTCAAGGAGTGTCGAGAAGAGTTGATGTCATTTCTGTCAAGGATTTTGCAAACTCGATCGATGTTCTTCTTATTCGACAATATTTCTTGTTCTAGAATCAGTTCTCATATTTCAAAGATCATGTCTAATCAAAGTCTAGTTGTTGAAATGAAATCAAAGAGATGTCAATTTTTGAAAGTATTTTGAAAATCAATCTCGTTTTGTCCAAGATCCAACACACACTATTCAATGTAGTCCTTTAATTATCTTGTATTTTGAAAACTCCATTATAAGATTAAAATGGCCTTTTCTATGTTTCTTTATATCATTGGTGCATCATATGATGAGATGACCTTCTAGGAATTTCAAGAAACAAGATGCTCAAGTCAAAACTTGAGGCTTTATCAAGAAAGACTGTTTCTTTTTTAGCACTTATTTTATTAACATGCATAATAACAATAGCTTAATTCATGAAGTCATGACTCTTATGGAAAAGCTCTTCAAGTTTTGACAGCTCTATTTATCAGTTCAGATTGTTTACTTGATTAAAAAGAGCTTTTTAAAGCATGTAATGATGCTATGGTTCATGGCTCTGAAAAAAAAAGGAATGTCACAGGCTCAAAAGGTGTTTGAGGGTTTCAAGGACTTAGGATCAACATCAATTATTCATAACTCATTTTATGTTGTTGTCTTTGTAGAGGAAATGACATATAACCATGTTAACTTTAAAGATCAGAATTCCCTTAACATAAATCATAATGCAAATCAAACTTTTCTTTGATGAATAATCAATCTAAATCATTTAAAGACATTAAAGGTTTTATCATTGATTATCAAATGACAATGTTTGTAACTTAGTATTTTTTGGCATTGCCTTTTAATGTGTGTTGTGGCTTTCCATGAAACCTCATTTTCTCTTCCTAAACTTGATAGGCATTCTCCTTCCTTTATCTTTGACTTGCCTTTAAGTGTAGATAATTTCCGCGTTTTTTTATGGCTTTCACATAGCCTTTCTCATAGTTTTCTAACATGCCCCCAATCTATGTCTTTTTTCTTTTAGCTCTTTCTCAAACGTTAGACTTTTGTTCTTAGCCTTCTTTTTACCATTGATTCCACTTTTGTCTTTTTCCTTTTCTAACAAAAATCTCTCATTTTCCCATAGTATGGGGTGTGATCCTGGTTAGAGTTTCTTTTGAAAAGAATATTCTATCAAGCTCAAAATAGGATTGCAAGGATATATTTCAAGTATTGTGAAAAGATAAAACAAAGATGACCTTTTCTCATTTCAAGCAAGGTCGGTTAGAACCAATAAATTTTGACATTGTCTAATGTCAAGATTCACGAGTCCATAACTACTGAATACACTACGTGTCATGATGCATACTGCTAAAACTTAGCTGTGTGGTTCAATTTTGTGTGTGGGCTCAAAATTTGTTCAGTCACCTCTTGTTGTTTATCTTTCCATTTTAACAAATATCAAGTTATTTCTGCAATCAAAACATTTTTAATCTTTCAGGATTGATTAGCTTTAATCGCATATTGGAATATGATCAAAATATTTTGTCAAAAATAAAATGCCAAACATCTTCTAACTTCAGAACAACAAAGAGATAAAGAAAAGACATGTTTTGTTAAAGAATGAGATGTGATCCCAAACAAAATGCAGAATAGTAAAATTCCATAACAAAATGATTGACAATTTAACACCCTTATTGGATCAGCTTTTCTGGCAATATCTATGTTTTGAAAAGTATTTTGATCACTTATCATTCTGAGGTTGTTCTGGTGACAATATGACCAATGACATCATTTTTCAGAAACACAACTCGCCTCTTGCTCACTATCCTTCAGACTCGATTCTAGAAATTCTTGCAACTGTTCAAATGAATGGCCCAAAACCCTACCATGATATTCATATCTCTTGTCTGGATTATACCAGATAGGAAACGGTGGTTGCATGAGATTTGACGGAGTTGGGGCAATAAGTCTCGAGCCTAACAGATACTGGTAGACAAACTCGAGTCGCATAGGAATGTCAACCTTTGACAAAAACATTTGAGCAGTTGATGCTACAACAAGACCTGCCTAGACCATATAAATAAGGTTTCCCACCTTTAGAATCATCTCTCATCATTGTTCTGGAATCCATGACAGAACCTTCGATCTTTCCCGTCTTCATAGCTTGTTCAATTCTTTTAGCAATCCTCATAACTTCATGGAAATGTTGAGATGAGCTTCCTATTTAATGCACATAATAAGAAGATTGAAAGGTGTTGGCAAACAACATCACCATTTCTATATCTAATAGTGGAGGTTGAACACATGCTGCCTTATCTCGCCATCTTTGCGCATATGCCCTCACAGACCCTAGGTTTTCCTTCTCCATAACCATTAGGATGGTTCTGTCAGGAGCAATTTCCAGATCAAATTTATACTGCTTCAAGAAGACATCTACTAGGTCTTTTCATATATTGATCTTGATATTGTCTAGTCTCATGTACCAGCTCAAAACAGATCCAGTGAGACTATCTTGGAAAAAGTATATTAGCATCTTATCATTATGGATCATTTTAGCCATCTTGTTGTAGAATGACCGGAGATGGGTGTATGGGCATTCTAGTCTGGTATACTTGACGAAGTCCAACGCTCTAAACTCCTTTGACACCATAATATTTAGAACCAAACAATCTTCAACTGCTATCACATGGTGAATCAAATTATTTCCTTCAACCGCTCTCAATCTTTCTTCTAGGCCAAACCATTTATCATGGCCCATAGGATTGGTAAAGCTATTGTAAGAAGGTCCATTTATCAAGCTTGACTTGGATAGACAGTAGTGAAAGGGACAAAATGATTCCCAGTTATTGAGTCTGCCCTTAAGTTCTGAGATGTGTAAGGGACATGGATTGATGGTGTTTTCATAGGAGGTTGTGTAGAAATCCCCTTTTCCATTCTTAGAGCTCAACACTTGTTCAAGCAGATCTGTAAGTCTAGCTACTTGACCTTAGATGCTCTCAATTTCATTTTGATAATAGGCCTCCAACTTAGCTTTTTCTTCATTTTCCATCTTTCAGGTGTAGCAAATCTTGGGTGGGGGGCCTATGTTTCAACTTGACAACATGTATGATAAATGTATGAGTATGTTTCTATACGATGAGCTTGCCCTTTTAAGGTTGACACATGGTTGTAACCCTTGTATGATGATACAAGAATTTTGATTCTTGCTCTACAATCGAAATTTCCTAAGTAACGGCCATTGTGTCAACCACAAGTCTTGAGTTCAAGATACTTCAGGAAGGGTTTACTTTGATGCAAAACAAAAGGTAACACACACAATCTAAGGACAAGTTCTATTCATTAGTGAGACAAAGGGTAGGTTGACTATCAAGTCTGAAAAAGGGTCTCATATCTGCCTAGTGACGATCTTCATAAAGACAGTATAGAGGCGTTGCGAGAAATGGTTAAGGCACGTATGCCCACCATTACCAAGTAGACACTCAGATATGAGTTGGGTGTTTCATGCATTTGAACCCCGACCAATAGTCATAGGGCAGATCGCTAATCCCCCACCAAACTTAGAATCTTGTGTGTGCTTTCCAAAAATTAAAGTATGTGATGCATAAGACAGTTCTATACAATGCATGAACATATATGTACAAAAATTAAAGCGTGTAAGAAAATAAATAAAATAAGCTTATTAACAGAAAACACGCAAACCGAACAAAACATAAATATTAGACAAAAACAAAGCTTAGTCCACAAGGTCCTTGATGGAGTCGCAATTTTATCGCACGTATGCGACATCGCGACGAAAAATCCACTCTCATAAAGTGTATTTTATCTATTTGGCAAATACAGGAAGACAACAATTCCTTGTCTTTTATTAGTGAAAAATTGGAATGGGTGTTGCCACCTAATATTTTTGGTCAGTTAGAACCCTAACTTGTCTCACAGATCAGGCATGGGGACTGATTATGTAAATGGAAGGTATTAGTACCCCAAATACGCCCTACCTAAAGTAAGATGCATTGTTTGATTGTCTGATACAAAACTAAGGTGTTATTGTGATTAGTACTTGAAAGTATATTTTTATCAAGGTTTTATATCATCATTTTGCACTTGAAGTATCAATAACTCCTTAACTAGAGCATGTTTTATAATAACAGAT
>Ga0325402_1001709_pt1 | contig 18416 bp, 19 predicted proteins | sample PopdelMetagenome_22_FD_207212 | JGI IMG/M metagenome (GOLD analysis project Ga0325402, IMG submission 207212) | Populus deltoides microbial communities from Bellville, Georgia, United States - Xylem-PdKOR-R3 | ecosystem: Host-associated > Plants > Phyllosphere > Stem > Wood/Secondary xylem... | reverse complement strand
AGCGACCTCTAAAACGAGTCTACTAAAAGAATTTCATTTCCCCACCTACAGATAGAAGACCAAGTTTAGCTAGCCGATATAACCCCCAAAACCCTATAGGATAAGATGCAAGACGAAGTTGCTGAAAAAGTAATTTTTTCATGAAACGAATGACTCTCTGATACTTAAGTTAAAAAATGTACAAAAGAAAATAACATGTAAGAAAATTAAGAGAAAATATAGGTGTAAAAAAATGTTGGGTCTGTAAAAATTATGACTTGTTTTATTTATTTGATGATACATATATTTACAAACCTTGGTTATATCAACTCATCATAAAATGCTGACTGTTTCATGATAATTTATCGATTAAATTTAATAACTTCAATTTGTATATTTGGTTAAATGACCAGCTGCAATATTTATTTGTGTGTACTTATCTTAATTCCAATTTGATGAACATGAAATCACTGCTTTTATCTTGACCAGGATCTCAATTTTACACGAGTGTCAAATTCAGTGGATGGCTGTGTTTAGATCATTTGAAAGAAACAAGGATTAGAAACGAGTTCGTTTGATGACATAAGATTGTAGTGGTTCTTTAGGGCAAGGAAAAGAACTTCTTTGGAGTACATATTACATAATTGATTTTTAAATGAATTATTTGAGGGTTTTTTTTTTATATATAAGGTTTAATGTGTACGTATGAGAAAATTAAGAAAAATATATTTATTTTTAGAAAAAAAAAAGATATATAGTATGCTGTGTTTGCTAAAAATATCATAATGCAATTAGAAAGTAATTAAAGCTGATAAGAGCCAAGAGAATAAGTTTGTTTTAGATAATGCATCTCCTATCACTCTGTTTTAAATTTATCAACATAATTTGAAAAATAATTTTAAAATTTAAATAAATAGAATACAAAAACACATTTCAATCTCTAGATAGAGTGATTGAAAAACATAAAATGTAGTTCAAATTCATTATTTAATCCAATTGTCCCATGAACACCTTTTTTTTCTTCTACAAAAACATAGATATTATTGGCAGTTTGGCACAATTTCTCACTTTGTTTTTTTTTTTAAAAAAAAAAAGAGGTACTTTCTCCTTGCATATACATAGGAAAAATTTAATCACAAATCAATGTTTTTAAAACTCGTCTGGTGGCCGTCATGAATTTTGATTGGGCCATCGAGTTTTAACCAGGTTACTCGGATCAATCTTATTACTTTATAAATCAAAACAATGTTGTTTTAGTAAAAAAATAAAAAATAATTAACAGGTTATAATCGGGGTTTTGACCGAGTCTTGTCAGGTCAACCTGCCGATTCAATTGAATTTTTAACTACTTCTATTTTTTCATAAACTCAGCTTGGTTCCAGCCTCGAGTCATCAAGATCCCAGATCGATTCACCGAGTCAGGCAAAGTTTTAAAATTATGATCACAAGATACAACGATGTCGTGGAAAAAGCAAGTTTAATCTCGGTGACTATTGAGTTTTGATGGTGTTTGATACAGTGATACATGTTATTTTTTAAAATATTTTTTATTTTTAAAAAATGTATTCTTTACTTTTTAAAATTTATTTTTAATATAAAAAAACTTATAAAAAATTATTTAAAATAAAATAAAAAATCATTTTTGTATAAAAACGTGGCTCAGCAGCGTTGCCGAAGGGGGTGGAACTTCTCGCAGGTTCGATTGACTGAGTTTTTGAACTCTTAAGACTGAAAAGATTTCAAGCCTGGGCCAGCCAACCGGCCCCATGACAGGTCCCAATATTAAATTGAAATAATTTTTTTTAGTTTAATTGGAATAGTTAAGTGAAATACTTACTAGTAAATTGAAAAAAAAATATTTTTTTTTCTTGAAACTTGCATGTTTTTCTCCTTCTTTCTTATTATCAATTAAAAATTATATGAAAATATGATTTAAAAAATTGATTTAAATCAAATTTAATATATATAACCCACACACCTCTTAAATACATAAAACATATTGGTTATATACTTATATAGACCTAAAGAGTGCGATAGAATGATTTTTCTTGCAATTATTTTAGACATTAATCAAATTAAGTTAATATTTAAGTCTTTAAAAATAAAAACAAGAACAAATTAATCAAAAAATCATTTTCTCCTACAAGTTCAGGTTTCAAGCTAGAATTTAATTACAAATCAATTATTTTTTTCATTGAAAAGAAAAGTTTTAGGAAATTATCATTATAATATTTATAAAAAAATCTTAGGAATTTACAAGAAAAAAATTGAGATTTTATAAATACGGGAAGGTTAACGTGGCTAAATAAATCCTATAATTCTTCAAAAAAAATTTACATCTTTAATTGAGTTACCTTTATTTTTTAATTTATATTAAATTTTTAATATATCTTTCTAACAAGATTTTGAAGTTAAATCATCATATAATGAGTCCATTAATTTATAAAAAAATTCCATATATCTGTCTTGTGAAAGCATTTCAAAAACAAAAAAATAATCATGTTATTAATTCTCGTGATATGATATGAAAATCTTTCATAAAATAAAAACTTAATATATATATATATATATATATATATATATATAATTTAGATTGAGTATTTTAATTGTAAAAACTAAAAAATAAAACAGATCATCATCCCCTTTCATCCACAAAATAAAACCCACTTGTAAGGGCTCACTCACTGAGCTTCTCCATTAAAAGGAAATATAACACAAAAAGAGAGTGAGTGATTGCTTTTTGTTGGAGAAGAAATGGAAACAAAGCCAGGTGAGATCAGTAGCTCAAAGATGTTTGGTGGATACAACAAGAGATACAAGCATTTCAGCCCTACACTGGGTTGCTCCATGACTTTCTACATCTATTTCCCTCCATCCCCTTCCCCTTCCCACAAATTCCCAGTATGTCATCTTCCTTTCCTTTTTTTACTTATTTCAATACAGATCAGAACACCCATCTCCCATTTTTACTTGTTTTTCATTTTCAGTTATCATTTGCTAGGTTTTTTAACAGTCCAAGTTGTTTCTTTTGAATACTTTATATTCTTGTATATACCAAAGTTTCTTGTTTTTTGTGTGTATCCAACTGGGAGACTTGTTTTGTTGATTAATGATAATAAACCCTTTTATTATATTCCCAAAATCTTATCAAAGTAGTAAACTTTACTGAATCGGAACTTCCTTTGATATGTTTTTATCCAATTTCTCTGATTTTTGGATGAAAATGGACTAATTTTGGCAAGTCATACTATTGTTGTTAGCTTCCAAATAATGAAATGATCAACTTTGCGTATGAATGTGCGGTCTTTTGACGTTGGACTGATGGTTCTTGGTGAGTTGTAGTATTTATAGCAAGATCAAGGTCTAACTTATGTGCTTTCATTGTTGAATAGGTGCTGTATTGGCTCTCTGGTCTTAGCTGCACCGATGAGAACTTTATAGCTAAATCAGGAGCTCAACGTGTTGCTTCGACAGAGGGCATTGTCCTGATCGCTCCTGATACATCTCCAAGTAAGATCACAAACACCTTTGGAACTAATGTTTAGCATGGTTTTGTTATTGTATATGTTTTTTAAATAGTTATTGATGCATCAGTAATTCTTTTGTTGTTTTTTTTCCTGATTCTATGTAGAATTAATTTGGTTAGTGATTTTAAGGCTAGTGCAGACTCATTGGATGCTGTTTCAGTTCAGAACTCTTAAAATTCTGACTATCAAGCGTTTGAGAATGAGCTTCAGCATTTCATAGAATTTCATTCTGACATTAAAGGCTTTCTCACCATGTGTATTTGAGGATTTGTGTTGGCTCCACGCGTAAAAAAAAAACTGAGTCGGGTTTTTTTTGGCATCAATCAGTGCTGCCCCAAATGTAGTTATCCTAATTCAATTCTTACTATATTTTAGATAATCATTTTCTGTGTCCAACAGGGGGGGGGGTAGAGTGAAAATTGGTTGAGGAAAAACATATTTGGGGCATTGGGGGAGATCTTAATTGCTTTCATAAAAAAATTTGATGGGCATGGGAATGATGTAATTATTTTCCAGCAGTAATTAAGTTTTTTGAGTAACTATGTCAGTAGTTATTTCCATGTCCTTTTCTGCTGACTAGTTAGTTGTTTCTTTGACTATTGCAGGAGGCCTGAATGTGGAAGGAGAGGCAGACAACTGGGATTTTGGTGTAGGTATGCAGATTGGGCTTTCAAGTCTTAGCTAATTAAATATTTGTGGCATAATATATCAAAACTAGAGTTTCATCTCTAAAGTGCAAATTTGATTATGACCAGATGCCTCTAATTTCTTACTTAAGCTATTCTTTGTCTTCAATAGGTGCTGGATTCTATCTTAATGCTACTCAAGAGAAATGGAAGAACTGGCGGATGTATGACTATGTTGTCAAGGAACTGCCAAAACTTCTTAGTGAAAATTTTCCGCAGCTGGAGACGTCAAAGGCATCTATATTTGGTCATTCGATGGGTGGCCATGGTGCTTTAACAATCTACCTGAAGAACCTTGACAAGTACAAGGTGGTTGGTCATAGTTACTCATTAAACATTTGAAGGTTTTTAGTTCCATAAGTTTTTATACGAGCAATATTGGAATTTTATCTGTGAAGGAGTAATTTACCTTTTGTTTACTATCCTTTTTTGTTCTTTTTTTCGTTCTTTTTTTGAGCTGCAGGATGAACCAATTTATGATTTACCTGGTTCATAATTTCTGATTCTTTTCTGTTCTGTTCTTGTTTTCCAGTCGGTATCTGCCTTCTCACCAGTTGCCAACCCAATTAATTGTCCATGGGGCCAGAAGGCTTTCACAAATTATCTTGGACCCAGTAAAGCTGATTGGGAGGTTAAAATTTCAAGTGATACGTAGAAAATACATCTTTATTTGTAATGCATTGAATGTAATGAATGAAATTTAAAAAATGCAGGAATATGATGCCACTTCTCTGGTGTCAAAGGTCCATGATGTATCTGCTACCATTTTAATTGATCAGGTAAAAGATTGTCTGCTCATTCTGGTTTTTCTTTAGGGACCATGAATTGTTGTCTGGAAACCTGACTGAGGTTTAAATCTCATTTTGATAACAAATTAAGTGAAAAAAATTGATCAAAGTAACTTGGTACTTTATAGTGGTTTGTTGGCTGGGTGATCTAGTCATCACAGACAAAACTATTTCCGTTCTATCAAATTGAGCTGGGTAAGAATTAAGCTTTCACTTCAAAGATCCTGAGATATGGGATGCTTTGTGGATTGTGATGAATGAGTTGTTTCTTTAGCATTTAAAATGATGTTATAATATCAACACCCTTGCATTATAGAAGTCAGGCTGAGATAAAATAAGCTGCTAACAAAAGTATCATATGAGGCACCATTCAATTCCCTTTTTGACCAGTACATGTTGGCAGGTAGACATGATCCATCCATGAAATGTGGACACTAGATGAATACACAATCTGTAAATTTCCACACTGCTTGATTTAGGCTTGTGCGTTGTCCTCTTACACTGTTCCGCTTTGTCTGTGCAGGGAGATGAGGATAAATTCTTGCATGATCAGCTGCTGCCAAACAAGTTTGAAGAGGCATGCAGGAATGCAAATGTTTCAGTTCTGATGCGATTGCAACCTGGTTATGATCACTCCTACTTTTTCATTGCCACTTTCATCGATGACCACATTCACCACCATGCTCATGCTCTTAAACTTTAAGTCTGCAGTAATCCATACATAATGTGGTAACTATGTCGTGATGGTGATCTGGAGTAACTTTTGTACTTCCTCTTCCCGTCCCCAGCGGCACCCTCCAAAGAAAGACGCTGGCATTTTATGAACTGTATGCTTTCCCTCTGTTCCCTTGTCGACTCAGTATATTATGCTCTTGTAACTTTGTGGTTGTTGATCTTAAATAAATGGGATAATTACAAATCAGCTCCCAACCTATGATGAGTTTTCACAAGGTAGTCCCCAACGTATGGATTTTTGCTAGAACAATCTCAAACCTATTATGGTTTTAACATGATGGTCGCCACCGGAGAGCTTTTTTTTTGTCGTTGTGAATGGAGCTTGCCAACATCAACGTTAAATGTCAGGTTACTAGCATGTTCAAAGAGAGAGAAAAAAAAAATCTTATCTTTTAAGAAGAATTTTAAATAGAAGAAAGAAAACCCAGTTTGCTTCGATGACAGAAATCCTTCCTCCCCTTCCCCTTCGTTCACCACTACTCTGTCGCCTCTTCTCCACTCACCAGGTTGTTTTTTCTCAACCTCCCCAACCCCCCCCTCCCCCCACCCCCACCCCCACCCCACCCCACAACTAAAACCCACAAGCACAATTCCTTCTTCGACGGCTCCACGATTGCCAAACTGTTACCGTTATTTCAATGATTTTACATCACAATGATAGTTGTCGTATGTTGTTGCAACGACCAATGATCTTAGATCTTTCTTTTTGGTTAAATGGTAATGACTGTTGTATTTATGGGTTTGTCATGAGGTTTATACTTGGTTATGTTTGTCAGGAGCGATTGATAGGATTGGATAGATTTCGTAAAGTGGAAGGAATGAATAGCAGAAAGAAGGATGACTATCACTGTAGTTGTCTGGTTAACAAAGAAGAAAAAGGATGATAAAATAAATAAATCTAGACTTTTTAATTCATTTTACCACAACCATCAGCAAAATGGTTTGCAAGCTGCCATGCCATTCACGATTCTTGAAGGATGACGGGGGAGACAGAGCATTACAGAGCTGTAAAAAAGATTGCCCATTAAAAAATTTCTTTTAAGTCTAGTTCCTCGACCCACAACATTTTATGGTCGTGGGCAAATAGGTTTACAAGACCTCGAATATATACTACTACACAAGGAACAAAGAGCAAACCCGCCTATACAGACTCAGATCCGTAGTAATAATTAGTTGACCTAGAACTCAAATCCAAAAAATTGTATATACATACTACGATGTTGCTGGGCTTGCTTCTTCTCAACGCTGCTCCAGTTTCTTCTATAGCCCTGGCCGCAATAGGTGGAAATCAAGGTGCCTCCTCTGAGATGAGCCTGGCAACCCAAGCGTTGAACAAAGTCCTGCAGCTACATCAATGGATTCAACCTTCTTACTGCATATTATAATCACGTGTTTGAATATGTAGAAGGAAGATTATTTGCATGTGGATATTGAATCTGCGATGAATCAACTTGGAGTGTGGCAGTAAATGCTGGTTCGAGTTTCTCATTTACACTCTTCTTTGGCCTCTTCAACCTCTTGGGTCGCTGTGACTGTGGCTCATCATTTAGAAAAGGATCGTCCAATTCATAGTCCATTGATGTAGAATTCAGTTCATTCTTCTGTGAATTCCTAGGCTTTGGTGTAGTCTGCTTGTCAGAAGCAGCTTTCCTCTGCACAAGATATGTGCTTGTCAGTAAAAACATAAAGCAATGGACATGGAGAACGTTGCATATAAGCAGCTGTTAACTGAAAGCAGGGATATCCTGCGGTATCCTTCGGTACCTCAGCTCAATATCAGATAATAATTGAATGCCAAAACAACATGAACAAAAAATACTAGCTTCTGTAACTTTTGACTACAGACCATGTATTTACTCCAGAATCAAAAGGAGAGAGGCAGTACCGGGCTACCAGATCAATACAGAATATAAAAAACAAAATGCAAGCCATAGCGAGTACAGCTCACCTTTATGGTCGAGGTAACAAAATATATAGGGTAGAGTTTACCTTTGATATCTCAAGGCTCTAGCATGCACTCACCTAAATCTTTCACAAATATCTCGGTAATTCCTTTTCACCTTTTTTTTTTTTCGTTCACATTTATTCAGAAGAGGAGGTGGGGGGTTCTTAATGCTACTTAATACCATATCTTGACAAAGTGGACAAATTGAGGCGGCCTTTTCAAATGTAAAGGTACAAAAGAAATTAAGGGATTGAATCATAAAATATACTTAGAAATCATAATACCTTTTTGTTATTGGATTTCAATTTCTCTGTGTCCTCAGATGGTTCATTTCCAGTACCCTGAGTGACAGTTTCAGTCAAATCTTCGAAAGTTGCATCACCTTCTGCATCTACCCGTATGGCCTTTGTTGGTTTTTTCTTTTGTCTATCCTTGGCCTGAAAACAGCAAATTGATAAAAAGGTGATCACATATTCTATAAGCAACTTAAATTTAAGGCTACTTCTATCGCTCATTCCTTGCTTTCTAGCTCCTAATTTTACTTTTCCTTTTCTAGTGAATATTCTAAAGGCCAGTTTTACAAGGAGGGAAAGGGCAAAAACTCCTATACCAAGAGAAAATTATCAGCAATTTAACTGAGTTCTTGAAAAGAAAATTACAACCAATACCACATATAAACCTCACCTGCAGTGGTATTTCTCTCAACTTCTGCTCCAACTGGGCATCATCCAGAAGCAAGGACACCACATCCTCAGGAGCCAAGAGATCATCCTGAACATGACCACCTGTCATAACAAGCTGTTGCACAGTATGTTTCTGGCTTGCTCTTTGCAAAATCTTTTCCTCAACCGTCTCTTTACAAATGAGCCGGTAGACAGTAACCTACACCATGAAAGAGTACTTAAGTGTTATTCAGAACTCAAATAAAACTAAGCTGAGAATTCTATGTATAGTCAGAACTAGAAAAACCATTTTGTGTGTGCAAGCTCAAAAACTCATTTGAGTAGAGGATCACTGTCTGAACAAGGAAGACAATCTCAAAGGAAATGCATGAAAAGTTTATGGTTATGCCATAAGTGAAAAACAGATAGAACAATCTGGAGAGAACTAACATCCTTTGTCTGGCCCAGCCGATGTGCTCTATCCATTGCCTGTAAATCTAGTGTAGGATTCCAATCACTTTCATAAAAAATAACAGTATCGGCAGCTGTCAAATTGATACCAAGCCCACCAGCTCTGGTACTCAGCAAGAATACAAAAATATCATTCCTGCAATCCCAGGAGGTAAAAAAGTTAAGAACTCACTTTCAAAAATGAGAAATTGACAAGAAAGGGGTGCTCTTCAAAACAAACATCACACAGCAAAGAAAATAACCTAAGCTGGAAGTCTCTGACCATATCCCGACGATCCATGATGGTGGAGGACCCATCAAGTCTAAGATATCTATACTTCCTATAATTCATGTAGTCCTGCAATTGTACACAAGTTAGCACCAAAACAAATTTCCTAAAAAAATGGCAAAGAAGAAAAGTCAACTAATTGACCTAATCATAATGGAAATTGTAGCTCAAGCACAAATTGTCATTTGAAAGCAAAATGCAGATAAGATGGACATAAAGGATAAGAGAAATTCAAATATATATTAGTGACACTAAGAGGCTATTTCCAAACATAGAAAATCCAAATCAATACTGAAGTCATCATTCATGGTGACAGTCACCACAAACCATTTTATGAAATAAACAGATCATGTAATGTAGAGTCTTGCCATTGAATATTCAAGAGCAAGTTCCAACTGGCATTTGCTTTTCTTGAAAAAGAAGACTATTGTAGCCCGTACTGATGTTGGATTGCAGCAACAAATACCAACCAATTATATGCACAAAGTTAATCAAATGTATAGCCAATTTGGCTGAACTAATACGGCTGTCCATCAAGTCATAAAAACAAAGAAAGAATAAGCCTCGACTAATTTACAAAATAAATCAATTCAACTATGCCTTAATCCCAAAATAATGTTGTTTTACCATGAGCATATTTTCTACAAGATCCTCAGAAACAACTTCTCGTCTCCTTAGTACCTTTGTAATGACTATAGTGAATAACTGGAAAACTAAATGTACCTCAAGAATATTTAGCATTTTTGTCATTTGTGCAAACAATAGAACCCGGTGGTTTTCAGCTCGCAATCGTTTCAGTAAAATATCAAGTGTTTGAAGCTTTCCAGAATCCTATATAAAAAACAAATACAATCCAAATATAAGCATTACAAAATACAATTTTGAGTTGATTAAAAGGACATGAGAATCAGAGAGGTCTGCACCGTGAGAAGCTTTGCAGGGTCAAAGCTTTGCATGGGGGGGCAAGAACCGAAAATCTTGTATGTCAACTGAAGAGCAGGTTGTGAAACAGATAGTTCAGATTCAATCTCCTGAACTAAAGGATGAGGACTCTCTGGCTTTCTGGGTCCATTAAATTCAGATGTGCGTGCAAACCCAATTAACAACCTCTTGACCCTGGGTTGGTGCAATTCTTCCATCATTTGGTAGGCAAAGTTTCTGTCTGAGCATTGGCCATCAATCTATGTAGGTGAGAAAATGTTAGTATATTAATAAAATCTTCAAAGGTTAACAATTCTTTAATGATTAAAAAATAGACAATCTGAGAATCCAAATATACCGGTGGAGCTCTAGTCCGTGGGATGGACGTATAAGTTGAGTGAAGGAGCTTAATGCTGGACAGAAGCCTGTCCTGATGAGAGTTAACTAGAGCCTTAAACGGATTATCAGCAAGGCCTGTTGCAATTTTCCTTTGTAGGATATCTGTCTCAGATCTTGATGGCATCAATAACATTCGTGTGACAGCTCGTACTTTACATTTCTCAAGGTGATTGCCATTGTCATCTTCCATGTCTTCCATGAGCAAGTCTATGGTTCCATCCAAAAATTGTTGGCCCTGTCTCATAATAGAAAACAACAGCCTCTCCATAAATGAACTAGTTGCCAGAAATGCAACCTCTGCTGGGGACAAATCCATCAAATGGGTAAAACCAAACGTCCCACTCTTAATAAGCAATCTATCTGAGATATTGTCCTGTGCATATACAGACCGATACACATTTTCTGGAGAGAATATGTTAAAGTGCTTTTGAAATGACTCTCTGCCAACACCACGTCCAATCGCTGAGCAAAGAACCTCGGAACTTTGGACAATCTCATTGTGGACTACTTTTGGCACCTGGGTGGGAAAAGTGTTGGTGTCAAAAAATATCATGGCTACTGCTTTGAAAGGAAACTACAGTTGTAACCATGGAGACTTTACTCTTCTAGTTTTGAGTTTGTCAAAATATAACAATTTTTTTTTCTAATCACAGACAACAACTCAAGAAGTACCTTGTATGTGATAGGATTTCGACCCCCTGAATAATGTATGTCCTCCAACTCCCCAAAAGGAGGGGGAAGAAACGAATTGGGAATCTCTCCAAAATAGAAATATGTGCTTCCCTCATTCCTTTCAAACAACTCTGGATGGTTGCAAACCTACCATCAAGAAAATAGAACATTCAGTTTTTTTGTAAATAGACAATAAAATAGCATATTATTCAAAGGTTTGCACAACATAATTACATAATAAAAACATTATGGAGTGGAATGTAAGAAACCCCCAGCAAAATAATAGGCTACCTTTCTCAGCTGAATGACTATGTTCATTAGATTCATAATTTTCTTCTCATTGAAATGTCCACGGTTGCCATCAAACAACTCAGCAAGAGATATCTTGTTCTTAATAGCTTGATAGAAAGCTTGTTGTCGAGAGCTCAATTTGCAGTGCACCATAACTTCTGTTTTCCTTGTTAACTCGGAAATCACGTCTTTCTTCACTCGACGCAGCATAAAAGGCTTAAGAATTGCATGCTGTCAAAGGTAAAGACCAAGACACAAGTCAGATACCATAGGGGGAAGAAAACAGCAGTGTGAGTTTAGAAAAGGGTAAGAGAAACTACATATCATAAACTGATTAGGAAAAATCTTTTTGACTAAAAAAAGTCCACCACCTTGCATTCAATCAACACAGAGAATTGCTCTAATCAGCACGCATAAAAAGTTACGAGGTTACATGTGGTACTGACTGAATTCCAAGAAAACACGGGAACACATAAAAACCAAGCAACATCAGAGAATTGAAATTACTTGTGCCTCTAAAACATCAAGAGACTCGCATAAGCCCCGCACTATCTTAATAAAAATTTGAAGGATCCATGAGGCAATTCATTGTTTTAGAACAGTTCGATGTTTAGGTTTCATTTTTTGCATGATCCCTTAGTTTTCTGCATCAGATTCTAATGCTACAGAATTGTGCAGGATGCACATCTAACAAACAATTTATTAATCATGCTGGCAATGGAAACCTACGAAAAGCAATAAAGCATACTCACCAATCTGTTTAGCTGGTGTTCATTTAATGTACCCCCATGTTCTGCATGGTTCTCAATTCTGAAAACAAAATAAAAGTTCAATTTTAGGTCTAGTATGCTCCAAAAGCAAGCATGCACTTTAGCAAAAGAAACATACCCTTTAGAAAACCACTCATTGAACTGTTCATGGCTGTCAAACAATGTCGGCATGATGAAATGCAGAAGGGCCCACAATTCTGCCATGTTATTCTGAATCGGTGTACCAGTCAGCAGCAAGCGATTACGACAATTAAAACTGAGCAATGTCTTCCATCTTATGCTGTCAAAAGTATCCAGTCATCAGATGAGAGTAAAAGCATAGTATGATTTCTTCTCTCTTTTTTGTATGCTTTGGAAAGACAGGGAAGAACAAATGACATTAAGAACAGTTCAAATGAGAGCAAAAGTAAAACTCATTTAAACATGGCACTGCTCTTGAAACGATGATTAATGAGGAAAATCTAGTAAGCAAAATCTGGTTATGGAGTTAAGAACCTGTTAGCACTTTTAATAGCCTGGGCTTCATCTAATACCATGTATTGCCATTTCACACGCCGAAAATACTTCTCATCAGACACTAGCAATTGATAGCTGGTAATGAGAATGTGAAAACCAGCATCCCTGGCAAGAAAGAAAATGATTGGTTATTAACATCAGAATAAAGCATGGCAAATGCTTAATTTAGTGACAATTCTTTGAATGAAAGCATCTTAAGAGCTGGCTTAAGGCACAAAATGAGAGTAAACTACAAAAACCACCAAAGGCTTAGTTTGTAGGATACAAGTTTATAACCCAAAACTCTAAAGCATCCAAGGTGCTTGCAGAGGCAATTATAATACACATATTGATTTTCTCTTTCATTTGCTTATGGCATCATATATCTAAAGTGAAGTTGAATTTCCAATGGCTTTAACCTATCAAAAATAATGCAGAGAGGAGAATGTTAGTTTGATTTCAGAAATCAGAGCCTGTAACCTCATAAAACTCCTAGTCATGTCTGAACAAACAAAACCCTAAGAGTTCCTAAAAATCAACTGAAAAAAAATCCAAAGAGGAAAATTATGATGTGGTCCTCACTAGCACCTGTTTTATCTTGATACACGTTGACAATATCTAATTATGTGATCAGCCCAGTGAGTGTCAAATCCTCTCCATTGAACTACCCATTATTTTGTCTTCAAGAAATCAATGGATGGCCATTACAAGAAAATTACCTTCGGTAAAGGCGCTTTGGATTAATGTTTTTCCTAAGTACCATCCGCTCTTGAAGCCCACCCCAATATGGAAGGGTTTTCAAGTCAGGGCAGAAGCGACTGATTTCATCAGCCCAATTATTCAAGACAGAAGCTGGAGCAACAATCAGAAAAGGACCCCAAATATTTTTTTCCTGCATGCAGCAATTAAGTTAGTGTAAGGCTATTAAAAAAAACATACTGAAATGTATTAATGTACCACAACTAGAATAATCACCTCAGCTAAATGAGCCAAGAATGCCATGGCTTGAATAGTCTTTCCAAGGCCCATCTCATCAGCAAGTATACCATTTAAACCCTGAGACATAATGAATTACCATGAGATGATTTCAATGGAAAATTTTATCTAGTACTGATGTTGAGTTTACCTTACCTGCTCATAACAATTAACCAGCCACTGAAGACCCTTCAACTGATATTCTTTGAGGTTACCTCTAAACAACTCCGGTGCCTGAACTGTTGATGTAACAGGCATGGTGGAGCTGCAAGTATTGGTAATAACAAGCTCATTAAAGTGATGCAGAAATTCAAAAGGAAAACATGATAAACCAAAAAAAAAATCACAACTAATACTATTAAGAAAGGGGGCACATTAAAAAAACATTTACGGTGTCTGCAAATCAATGTTGCTAGATCCTGCAACTGAGGCATCATTTATAGGTCCCTCAATATCAGCAGCTTCACGCAGCTTTGAACACTCGATATCAAAAGCACTTGTTAACAATTTCTGCTTCGAGACTGCATCTTGAGCAGCTTTGAGAGCCTCTTTTCTCAATTCAGCGTCCTCGGGATCTTCTTCCTGATCATCAGGCCCTGCTTCAGCAGTGCTCAAATCCATTCCTTGATCATCTGTCATTTCATCTCCAATTGGCAAAGCTTCTGAGGGCTGTGAACTTGGTTTGTTTGACATGAAATGACTGTAGAGTTCTGTTTGTTGTATGAGAAAATTGAGCCTTTGCTGCTGTCTTTTTGCTTCCCGGAGCTCTTGTTCACGCTTCAAAGCTTCTGCTGCTTCTCTTTCCTCCTTTTTCCTCACCTCTGCCTACAAGGGAAGGCATTTGAACATTGCAAACAATTAGAGAAGGATTCAGTAAATAACCAAAGAAAAAGGCAAGGATGACTTTTTATAAAACAGTTTTTCAGTTTTTAACTTAGATGTTTACATCGCAGACAAATATTAATCACTCGGATTAGAAACAGATGTCAGTAAACTGCATCCCACTAGGGCTCCCAATAGATGAAAAAATATCCACCAGATTAGTAACCAGGTTGTTTATTCACTTTCCATAGGACCATATCTCTAACGATAAGAGGATTTAAGCTAAAAAAGTCCATCGTGCAGATATGTAAAATGGACTCCTAGCAGGTTAAATTTGGAACAGTCTTGCTGTTAAACAATGTCACATGATGCAACCACTTACAAGATCAGAATCTACTGCCGTACTGGCAAGGTTGAGACATTTACTATTATACCAACCAATGATCCCTAGATAACAAGAGTCTGTTTCAGCACACATTTACACACTCCACAAACAGAGTAACAGAAGCCATGGGGAAGAGATAAAAGAGTTTCCACATGCGAATGTACTCCTATACTGTGTCATATTCAGAACTCTTAATTGCAACACAGCACTTACCTAGAAGATGACAGTGTCCATTATATTGAAATGAAAACAGAGCAAAAGTTCAGCAAGGAAACAGAAAGTACCATCTCCTTATCCACTCGCTTCCAAAACAGCAGCATATCTCTAGCTAACTTCCTAGTGCGAATCGCAGCACCCTTCATTATTTTGAGTGATCTACTAACCTTCATTTTGACCTGAAACATAAAAGGAATTGTTACTAAAACATACAAGCCTAGTACTACAAAGCTGAAATAGAGAGATCATCCATAGATACAAAAAAATGCATGGAAAAACTGCATAAGCCATATGACATGTACGTGCCTCTCTTTGACAATTTTCTGAGAACCTCTTGGCATCAATTAGTTGCTTTCGATGCAACGTAGTGAAAATCCTATGGTGCTTAGGTATGTCTCTTCTGACAATGTTTACCCAAACCTTGCCAATCTTCTCCATTTCCTCCCTCTCAATGATGGAAGGGTCTTTAATTATCTTTGGTTTCTTAGGTAGACCCCGCTCAATGATCTGCATCTCAGGAAAATAGAAGATAATAATAATAAAAAAAAAGGTTCATCAACAACTCTGAATTGGAACAAAAAAAAATCCTTCCCATAGCCTAATCATAGTTCAAAGGAAGGACAAACCTCATATGTGTCTCCTTTCTCCAAAACCTTAACATAGTAAACCTGCATTACACCACCCTCTGACAAAATAGAGCGTCTTATATTTCCAGCTGCCCCTTCTGGGATTGTGGAATTCAATGCCTCTTCAGATATCTTGAGACTGAATTTCTCAGCTGAGCTAGAAGCTCTCAATGCCTTCAATCTTGCCTGAAGTGATTCGTATTGTGATTGGGGCTCTCCCATCCCTGCTTGGCTTCTAGGCCCAAACCTTTTATCATTGGCTATCATTGCTGCCAAGGAACCCAAATCTAAGGTGCCCTTCAAGTAAAATTCCTCCACCTGCATATCTGAGAAGCCTGGCAAGTTCAATGATGCTGCAAGCTTATCATAAGAGGGGGGTATCCTATAAGTGACACCATCCCCAATATCCAAATAAGGAGGTTCATAGTATATTCTGCAAAACATTTGGAAAAAAAAATGACCTTCAGAGCAATCGAATAATGAAAACAATAATCATGCATAAATTCAAAATTTCATCCATTCCAATGCTCATAATGCTAGAACATACTTGGGTGTAAACTCCGGTTCATGGTAGTCTCTGCGTTTTGATGGAGTAATGTCATTGGCCCATTCAGACGTGGTTTCCATGTCATGTAACCCTCCTCGCTGCTCACTCCTGTGCTTCCTAGTTTTTGAACCACCCAAACTACTCTTTGGAATGGGAATCCCCATACGGGGAGGAGGAGGAGCAGGACTTGGCAAGGGATCCTTATACCTCCTCTTGTACTTCTGAATATGTTCTCCCAGCATTGAGCGATACTTATCCTCTGTAATGCGTGCCCTGAAATGTCTATCTTCCTCCTCTCCCTCGCTGTTGTTATACCGCCTCTTTCTCTTCACCGAATTCAATTCCCTCTCTGATAGATTCCTATTAACAAAATTCGCCATTGCTCCACCTATACGTAGCCAACCACATTGCACAAACACATAAATACACTTCTCTCCAGCTCAATCCGCCTCCGAAAATCAAGTTTTCACGAACAATAGACTCATACAGACAAAGAGAGTATAAAAATCAACAGTTATATAGCATACAAAAAAGCATAAAATCCAACTGGGTCCTTGTAATTCCAATCGAAATAGAAAATAAATCATTCAAAACAACAAAATTAAGTTACCTTGGCTACCTCTGCTCTCATCCTGACTACTACTCCCATAATAATCAAATTCATCATCAGGTTGTGGAACTCTGAAGTTCACCAAAGACTAAAAACAAAAGGAAAAAAGAAAAAGACAACCCAAAAAATCAAAAACCCATTAAGCAAAAACAAAACAAAACACACAAATTCAGCAAAATTCAATAAACCCATCTCACCGAATCCCAAAATTAACAAATTAATCCAATCTGAAAAAACCAAAAAGGGTGGGTAATTCAAAAAACTAAAAAGAACTCAATTGAGAAAACCAAAATCCCATGTGAACAAACCTCAAGATTGAATAAATTGGAGTAAGAAAGCGAGTCCTTGGCTTGTCTCCTGTTGTCCATGAAAGCTTAGGCTTTTGAAGAACATAAGACAGACTTTTGTTCTCTCCTTTTCTTTTGTAGAGAGAGAGAGAAAAAAAATATGAAACCCTAATTGGAATTGTGTTATTATGAGAGAGAAGAAGAAGAAGCGAGGAGAGAAGAAAGGTTAAGGGGGTGCGGAGGATAGTGAGAGAGAGAGAAGGACCGTAGGTGACACAGACGGTGTAAGAAGCATCGCTAAGTGCTAACGTGCGCCGTGTGGGTGCCATTTTGTTAACGTTTTTCTTTTTATGATTTTTTTTTTCCCTTTAATTTTAATTTTCTTTAGGCCTTCAAAGTTGAAGGAGATTGAAGAGATTTCATTCTCTCCAAACAGAAGGGAGAGGGAGACAGTGAGAAGTTGTGATTTGGTACGGTTGGCGGTAGATTAGAGGGATCGTTTCTTGTACTGACTTACACGTGGCAACCACTGCCTACGCAGGAATTTCAAAGCTTAAAGGTTAAAAACAGTAATATTTTATAAAAAATTAAAGTAAGAAAAAAAATATTTCTCTATCTTAAAATTTTAATTTGAATGTATTTTATATTTTTATATTTATAATTATTCCACTGTTTTTTAAATAAAGAAATAAATAAAAGCATGAACAATACAATTTTTATTTTGAATATAAAATATTTTTAGTGAAATTATTTTTTTTTATTTAGTATACTGAATTTAACTTTTATTATAAATCTAATGTAAATATTTTTATTTAATAATTTATATTTTTTATTATAATATTTAATAGAGTAAAATAAAATTCATGGATATAAGATACTATTATAAATTATGATTTTTTATAATTTTAAAAATAAATATTTATGGTCTTGATTTATTTCTAGTATTTTCAATAAATAAAAAATTATTCTTCATTCCCAACAAATTAACATATTTCTTTTAATTTTTTATTGAAAAAAATTAAAAATATATTTTTTTATTTGGTAAACATATTTTAAGTGTCGATATTTTTTTTTATACACACATATAAATATCTAAAATTTTTCTCCAATGATTGCAAAAAAGAACGAACAACATGAAAACTTATGAGCCATATACTACCAATCGCCTACTGGAATGATACTTCGATATTTGTAAAAAAATAAAATAAATATTTAAGAACTATCACACCACCAACTATGCATGTTTTTTAAAAATTATTTTTAATAAAAATATATTAAAATAATATTTTTTATATCTGTATATAAAAATTAAAAGAAAATATTAATTTCATATTTTTTT
>Ga0325402_1001705_pt1 | contig 18422 bp, 10 predicted proteins | sample PopdelMetagenome_22_FD_207212 | JGI IMG/M metagenome (GOLD analysis project Ga0325402, IMG submission 207212) | Populus deltoides microbial communities from Bellville, Georgia, United States - Xylem-PdKOR-R3 | ecosystem: Host-associated > Plants > Phyllosphere > Stem > Wood/Secondary xylem... | reverse complement strand
TAACACATTGATTATAATCACATTTTCTTATTGTAATTTATATATCAGGTGATATATCATATTGATGGAGCCATTGTATTGTATAATGTGGACATTGCCCCGTTTCTAATGGAAATGGATAGAAGGTCCAACCATTCTCTCTTTTTTTTAGCGGGGTTAAACCTAGCCTAACCATACAGGCTGGGTTTAATTTAGCCTACAGAGCCTAATCACTAACCTAGACTAGTGACCAAGTTGTAATAAAAATTGCAAGACATGATTATAATTCATGTTCTAGAAGCTTGTATAGTGGGGGAGTTCGTACATGTGTTACTGGATTGGAATGGAACTCACGGTGCTATGCTAAGAAGGTGTTGTTTGCTAATGAGCTGGACTGCAATGTTGTATGCTACGCTGAGAAGAGTTCCACGTTGGCAGGTGCAAAGACTGAAATCACGACGATTGCTAATAGAGAATCTCACAGTGATAGTGTAGAGAGCTACTAGGCATCTTTGTTGGATAGTCTTGTGTTATGATTGATTTCTAAACTTTGATTTTCTTGTAATTTTATTTTTGATTTCACCTAATTGAATTTGAAAAAATTAAATATGGTCCTCTAAAATTTCAATTTTCTCAATTAAACCAAAATTAAGCTTTCAAGCTTATTTTTTCACCAATAAAGTTCATAATAAAATTAATTTGACGTGTTAAAAGTCCAATCAAGTCTTTGCACTTAATTAAATATTTTAATTTTACCCAGATTAATCCTTAAACTTAATCAAACCTTTAATTAGCCCCATGATTAAATCAAATTGACTTATTAAAAGTCTAATTAAGCCCTCTGACTTTAGTTTTATGAAGATTCATCCAATAATCATTTAATTTGACTTTAAATCTATGTTGTCCTTTAGTTTTGGGTATGATGGGGGTACAATTAGACTTCCAATTTTGTTCAAAATTCTAGCTTGGTTTCTCTATACATTTGAAACCCTTCTTAGCCAGCTCTTGTCAAGTTGTCAATCTTTTTTATTTTCTTTTTTATTTTTATTTTAAAAATGGTAATTTTAGAGGGAAACCCAAAATTGGGTTATAACAATTGCCCTCTCTTTACAATGCTTATGACAGAAAACCTCATAAGAGATTTTAAATAGTAAACTTTTAATGAAGAAAAAATGAGAGATTGTTGTTTGTGGATTCACCAGATCAAGAAATGACCAATTCTTAAAAAGTATTAGAAATAAGGGTTCAAAAGCGCGCTCAGAAAGAAAAGAGATAGGCATAGAAAGCGTATTATCTTATGTATAAGGACTAAAAAGCGCAATTAAAGGAAAATGGATAGGGTAAGAAAATGCATTATCCGGTATACGAGGACTAGAAAGTGCACTCAAAGAAAAATAAATAGGGCTAGAAGGCGCACTATTTGATGAATGAGGACTTGAAAGTGCACTTGAAATGAGAGAGATAGAGCCTGAATGTGTACTATTTGATAGATGAGGGTCTTAAAACACACTCGAAAGGAAAGAAATAAAGCTTGAAAACACATTATCTGATAGATGAGGGTCTGAAAGCGCACTTGAAGGGAAAGAGATAGGGCATGAAAGCACAATATTCGACGGATGAATGCCTCAAATCACACTTTAAAGAAAAGAGATAGGGCTTGAAAATACATTATCTGATGGATAGGGCTAGAAAGCGCACTAAATAAAAAATGGATAGGGCTAAAAAGCACACCATCTAATATATAAGAGCTAGAAAATACACTCAAAATGAAAGAGATGGGGTCTGAAAGCACATTACCTGATGAATAAGGCCTACAAACGCACTAGAAAGGAAAAAGATAAGAAGAACATTATTTGATGGATGAGGGCCTATCCAAAAGCTTACTCAAATGGAAAGAGATAGGGCTTAAAAGCATACTATTTAATGGATGAGGTCCTAAAAATGCACTTGAAATGAAAAAGATAAGACCTGAAAGCGCACTATCTGATAGATGAGAGCTAGAAAGCGTAGTCGAATAATGTCAAATATGTTGTCTTTAAGAACCTTGTTTTGAAAGAGTAGGAGCCTTGTTGTGCTTAGAATCTTACTAGGTTCTTTTTGTTGGAAAAGTTTGAGTCCGTCAAGAATTCTTTTTATGGACTTTCTAAAAATAACTTGAAAAATAACTTCATTGCTTTGCATATCAGATTTTGTAACATTGTCCATATCAATTGCCTAAAACATTGTGTTACTATTAGAAAAGAAAAAGAAAAAGAAAAAGAAGACATGCTAGTTTATTTGATATAAAAAGTAAAGGTTTTAACTAAAAAAATCATAAAACGTTTTGGCATCTTTGTTGCGCTTTTAACTATAAAAACAAATTTAAATTTAATATCAACATCTAAAAGTTCAAAAAGAAAGTATTGTCATTAACGTGCCACACCCACTAAGGTTTAATTAAATGAAAGTAGTTTTTTATTTTAATTTATTTTTTTCTTATTGTTTTGACGGCTCAATCTAGATATATTTTTTACTATTTCATTCTCAGCCCTTCTAATTATATTCTTTTTATCATATCATTATGTTTCTAATATCTAGAAAAATTATTAAACTTTTATGGATATATTAGATTAATATATAAAATATGTTTTTAAGTTCATTTGTAGAAAAAAAAATAATTTTAATTGATATACAATTTGATTTAAAAATATTTCTCAATCGAAAAAAACATATAATAACTGCTATTATAGTATTCTTAGAATATCTATAATTAGTGAGATTTGTGTATTTCAATATTTTCTTCAATTAGGATTCAAATTTTGTGAATTATGGTAGTAATAACTAATGTTGACATTTTTCATTATGTGTCTCGATCATGCCGAATTACCTTCCCTAAAAAAAAAAAAACTAGAGTAAATCCTAGCTAATTCATTCTTCGTATGAAAGTAATGGAATAGTTATAGTTATTTTTTTTTAATTTTATCTTTCAATTTTTTTAATTGAATTCTTTTTTAGTTATTTTATTTCATCATTTAAGATTACATTAATTTTGATTTGGTCTTCTTAATTTGTTTTTTTTATTGTTTTAAATGAGATTATCATAATCTCAAACAAACATCTTCCAATTGGATTGATTCTTAATTTTGTTATCATCTATATTTGTCATCACACCATTAAGTACAAAATAATTAAAAAAAAAAAAAAGTTGTTAAACTCAATGGAGTTCATGATCCAGATTATAGGTTTGACGGGTTAAATCGTGAAACCCGAGTTGATTCAACATGTCACCTTCTCAATTTGAAAAAAAAAATATCATCTTGAGATTTTTCTTAAAGCCAAATTATATTTTTATTAGTTATCCAAGTTGTCTTTGAACTCTTTAAATCGATTAGATCACGTTAGAGCAACTTCTATGCTGATTAATTTTAAACTCATGTTAGGTAAGGAGTTGATTCAAGAGATTTTAAAGATGACCCGCTAGATTGGGGCTCTTTTCCCCTCGTTTGTTTTTTATATAAATTTTGTTTCTTAATTTTTTTTCTTTCAATTGAATCCTTTTTGGCTTTTACTTTTTCAATTTCATTATTTAACAATGAATTTATTTTGAATTGGTCTTCATAATTTATTTGAGTTTGCCTTTTATGAGATTATTGCAGTCTCAAATAAATATCTTGATAATTGATTGATACTCAATTTTATATCTATTTTTATTATTATATCATTAAGTAAAAAAGTAATTTATTAAAAAAAATAAAGTTGTTAAACCCAGTGAAGTCTATGATTTGAGTTGCAGGTTTAGCTAATTAAACTGTAAAATTCAGATCAATCCAATATATCGCAATTTCAATATAAAATATAAAGAAAATACCATCTTGATTTATTTTTAAAAAATTAAACCATGTTTTTAACTAATCATTTGAGTTTGTTATAAGTCGACTGGGTTATGTTAAAACAACTCTTAAACAAATTAATTTTAAACTCAAATTAAATAAAAAATTCGGTAAGAAGATTTTAAGATTAATTAGTTGGGTTAAATTTAATAATATTACCAAATAATTTTTTCACATTCAATTTTTTTTTTTAAATTCCATGGGAGCGTAGCGCGTGACAGTAGTTAGTGGTTATGCCTAATTAAAAATACATGCATAATGATATTCAACCCTTGCGTGCTTGAAAGGATCACGACCTCAAATATTAGGTGGGGTCCAGTCGCTGAAGAGCAATCCTAGCCACATAAACTCCGAGCCGGCCTAAATCATAAGTTTTGTGCGCGAGATTGGCCTCTCCAGATATATTTAATGTTTATTGTGATCAAGAAAAAGAAATACGTGTAATTATCCCAATCACTCTCCTTGCCATACCAACCGTCCATTTCCATTGCCATCAAAAGAGATGGCTTGAAATAGCAGCTAGTCAATAGATCAACGGTCGGCGAGCGGCAGTTTTTACCATGCCCATTAAGCCATGCTCTGTGTCTATTTCATCCATATTCTTGGTCCAAAGCACATTGTCTAAGTAATTATATAGAATTTATTATATAATCTTGACAGATAAAAAGGGTGGCTAAAGAAATTATATAAAAACAAGATTTTCTAGAGCAAAAGCAAGAGCGCCTGATATGTATAGGAGTGAAATATGGGGACCCACTCACTCCTCTTCAATGGAATGATGCCATGTGGCGTGTGCGCTTGATGCAATAATTTAAGCTGGTAATTTTGTGTTCGTGTCGTTGGGTGGGCCCCGTTGGGCCCTAGGTGCTGTAAACCCTCCACTCCCTCCCTTGGCTTTGAGAGGAGGAGTGGAAGAGCAGAGAGAGAGCTACCAACGCAGACAGCTGTCCAATTAAACGCGGTTATATACTCATCGTCATCAACAGCACAGACATCATTATCAAATGAGGCACTGTCTGGTGGCCCTGAAGGAGCCAAATTTATAGCTGAGACTGCCAGAATTACTCTCCACACTGCACATACTGAGGAGGGTAATCTTGGAAATGCAAGTGCAATTTAGAGTACTTGTTTTATGTGACTGAAATGTTTTACGTGATTAACATCTGTGTATGGGTGAGAATATTTAATGTCACATCTCAACTCGCTAGCTACATATTCTAAAAGTGAAAAAGGAGAGGCAAGTTCCAGTCCTTCAAATTATTTTTTATATTAATATCTAAAATAAATTTTAAAAAATAAAAAAATATATTATTTTAAAAAATATTTTAAGAAACAAACTCGATATAAAACGCTGTCCACTTCAAAACCAAACCACAAAAAAATGGGCAAACAGTGTGAGAAGAGATTGAATTAACAAGGGCATCCATGTGAAGATCTTTTGTTTTTTGTTTTACTTGCAGTTGTATTATTCTGTGACTAGCCACAGGCACGGCAAATCAGGGCAAATCGAGCTGATATGAAGTGGTTGGTGGTTCATCAGATGGACCCGTGAGCATTGCCTGTATTAATCTCTGTTTGGCCATGTCCAGGACCTCGTGCAGGCATGTCGTTATCTATATTCCTCTCCCTGGTTCACAATTGCTCTAATTGTGTAGCTAGCTAGTCGTGTCGACCCATTAACAATAACGAATCATACACTGCTATTATCTGTGAGAACGTGTCACTAACTACACCGATCCAGTTCGTCTGTTATCTTTAACCTTGCCGTGTTGATTTTTTCACTGTCACAGTTACAGTGTTAGTTGAAATTGTATTTTTTTTTAAAAAAAAATTATGTTTTGAAATCATTTTAATATAATAATATTAAAACTAATTTTTAAATTAATAAAATATTATTTTAATATATTTTTACTTCTAAACACTCCAACCTACGAAGGGTCGCATTAGCGCTTAAAATGTCGCGTACCCTATTCATATTTACCAAAACAGCCCTCCCAGTCATATCCTCCCATACGAGAAAAGATAGACACAGAGGGACACCTGGAAAGGGCAAATTAGGGATGCAAACAAACAACATTGTATAAATACGAATATTTGGTCCGGGAATCATGTTTACACTTTACCTCATCGTGGAATGAGAAACGAACGATTCACAAGAATCCAAAAGCAACAATCATTTACTTGATCACTCCTTCAAAAAGTACTTCGCACTTCCTTGAAAAAATTGAAAGCCTTTTACCACTTCACTTCTCCTTCCTTTTCCTGACACACATACACTTTTGAATTTTGATAGCTGGTGATCTCCTCAGTACTTGTCAGTTGGCAAATGGCTTCTGATGCGAGCATGGCCACGCTGTCTTCTTCTGTTCAAGACGAAGATGATCAATATGATCATGATCATGACACGGATGATGGGCATCACCCCCCTAGTCTTCATAACTTGTCTAGGCTGTCCATGTGTACAAGTTCCATGTACACTAATGAAGACGATGATTATCAAGATTGTGATGGGATGACGATGTTTGCGTCAAGACTGACCATAGAAAGTTTCGACGCTGACGAGGAACTCTCTGATGATCAAAAAGAAGGTAATCACAAAAACATACTGCACCTCTCTTCTGATTCTGATAAAGAAACAGGCTGCTACTCGCTTCCAGCAACACCAACTCGTTGGAGAAATCGTGGTGGCTCAAGAAATCAAGTGCAATTAATCGGAGTAACAGATTATGCCAGTGAAAATGAAGCTCAAAAGGGTATTATGAGGCAAAAGATGAGAAAGAATTTGAGGAAAAGAAGGGTCATAAGAGAAAGACGGATGGACAACAGCAATATGAGTTTTAAAAAGAAAGAAGAGGAGATCACAGGGCTGAGTAATTACGGTTCTTGTAATAGTTTTAGTGGGGAGAGTGAAGGTGGTGGGTTGGTAGTGATAACAAGGCCAAAAGGAGGGAGTAGGTCATTGTGTATGGACTTGGAAGAAGTGAAGGCTTGTAGGGATCTTGGGTTTGAATTGGAACATGAGAGGATGCTGGAGATGCCTAGTAGTCGTGTCTCTCTTTCAGGATCCACTCTTGATACTAGTAGTGGTGGCGACTCTCCTATTGCTAACTGGCGCATCTCTAGCCCTGGTTAGTGTACATTTACGAGTGTCTCTCTCTTTCTTTCTGTGATAGGCTTACAGATAACAAAAGATAGAATCCTTGATATGATTTATGGACCGTAACTTGAGATCATGGGTGATTAAGAGTTCTGAATATTGTCAGCACTGTCACTGATTCTTGACTTAGCGTATTCTAAGGACCGTTGAGTTTCACCTAATTTTTTCAGTGTTTCTCATAGTGATCTGAAAGTTAAGTTTTTGTGTCTAATTGAGAGAGAAATTTCTTGTGTAGGTGATGATCCGCGGGATGTTAAGGCTAGGCTTAAAGTATGGGCACAGGCAGTGGCAATGGCGTCTGCATCTAGACATGGTGGCATCTGACTGCTGATGTTTGCGGATTCTAATCTATACTTTTTTTGTTTTCACTTTATTTTTGTGGGAAGAAGAGAGTTTACCTTACTTGTATTAAATAAATTAGTTTGAAAATATACGTAGTTTATAATAACGAGTTTGTAGTTAAAAAATAATTAGTATGTATTGATAATTTATCATCACAAAAATATGTTAAATAAAAGATATTCTACGAAATATCACAGTTTATACATCTTTAAACATATATACTCAAGATAAAAAAGCTTAAATTAACTAGAGGTGAGAAAAAAACTGAAAAACCGAGAAAACCAGAAAAAAATAACTAAAAAAACCAAATCGTGAAAAAAAATCGATTAAAATTTTGAAAAAACTGACCGGTTCGGTTTCGGTTTTATAAGCCTAAAACCGAACCAAACCGAACCTAAACCGGAAAAAACCAAGCCAAACAGGAAAAAAACTGTGCCAAACCAAAAAAACCAAGCCAAACCGGTTTGAACCGGTTTTTATTCTAAAAAACCGAACCGAACCGAAACTAGCTGGTTTGAACCGGTTGTTTTTGGGTTTGGTTACCATTTTTTGATAAAAACCGAACCGAAGCGAAAATGATCACCCCTAAAATCAACTATTCTTAAATTAAAATAAGAAAAATACTTATTTGTTAAAACACTTTAAAATAATTAATTTTTTATTGTTGTCAAGGATGAATCATTTGTCCTTAAGGTTTTATTGATCTTTACTTATGCAACTAGAATGCATATAATATATCTCACAAGGTTCCAATAAGACACCACATGCATTGATTTACATGCACTTCTAAATCAAGATATCTTTTAATAAAAAAATTATGAAACTTAAAAATCTCTCAATAACATGAACCTCAGCTTTAGATTTGGAAAGAAAATCAAAGCATAAAATGAAAATAAAACACTTAAATATGAGGTAAGGAAGAGAGTGTAAAAATCTGAAAAATTCTTACTCTTCCTTCTTCCCCCACCCCCCCTTTCTTTTAGTGAATTTTGAAGGCTAAAATGTTGAATAATTAATAAGAATTAATTCCCACCATTATCAACATTTAATTAGCCATCATAAATAAAGAATTAAGTATAGAAAAACCAAAGGTTCTTTGAGTAGAAAAAGTAAGGATTCTTCGAGATTAATTTCTCATTCACCTATAATTTGTTTAATTAAAACAAATTTCCCCACATAAATGGAGATTTTCTCATCAGTTTGAAAATAACTCAAAGATTTGTTGGGAGATATTGATTTGGTAGATTACTACATCATGATAGATATCTTTTGACTTTGAACCTTCTTAAATGAAATACTATTGAATTTATTCGGCTAAATAATGAATGCGATATCTTCAACTATTTAGCTTTTTATGTAAACAAAGACAATAGTACTCACACAATTCTCTATCTATAGATTTTCTTTGGTTCTCATTGTTATGTTTATTTTGGTCCTGAACAACTCTTGGATTCATGAGTGCTTCAGAGAATTCAACCTTTATCGAAACTCTCAAAGAAATAGTCATATTTCTTACCCATATAGATGATTTTTCATTAAGAGTATTTTGTTATATTCAACTTGGTATACCAAGATATGAAAATTATTAAGAGCTTAACTCACCCTTCATCAAGCTGCAGTTAACACTTATTTCATCATAGAAACAAGCAAAAAATAATAATCTCCTAATGCTACTGAGAATGTTATATGACTTAGTTTTCTATTTGAACCTAGATATTGGGATCTCCAATCAACTAGATATGGTTACCATCATTACACTTTTTTCATATTTCAAAAACTTTAAGCTTATTTTCCCTATATGAGAATTACACACAAGCTCTTTTGACAAATTTTGGTTAGCAGGTCTGTAATATTTTCATTTGACTTTACAAAGTCAATAGAAATAATTTTATTTGGGAACAAGTATTTATGACATGTATATCTAGACTTACAATTATGTATACTACTTTATGCCCTTCTAATTACTGACTAATTGTCACAATGGACATAAATAACTGAAACAAATTTTGGCCAAAATGGAATATCCTCTAAAAAATTTCAAATCCTTCTAGGTTTCTTTCCAGCTTTACCAAGAGTAATAAACTTTGATTATATCATGGATTTAATGATACACATTTGTTTGGAGGATTTTCATGACACAACTGATCCACAATGTGTGAAGACATATCCTTAGTGTTGGATATCCAATTAGTATTATTATACTCTTCTAGTATTACTAGGTAACCAATATAGTGGCATCTATAGTTAACAATGTACCTCAAATATTTGAGTGCCCTTCGTAATGCTTTTTAATAATCCATAGTTGGATTACTTAAAAATCTACTCAATAAGCAATATTAAGTCTTGTATGGTTCATAACATACATCAAACTCTTAATTATCCAAGAATATTCTAATTGGTCTATTCTCTTGCCTTTATTTTTTGACAAATAGACATTTAAGTCTATTGATGTTCTCATAATGTTATTGTCATCTTTAAAAAACTTGTCGAGAACTTTCTCAACATAATGAAATTAGAACAATACAAATCCATCAGATGTCCTAGAAATATTTATTCCCAAGTCTTTCATATCAAACTTGTTTAGTTAATATTTTCTTAGTAGACTTGATTATGTAATCATTACTGCATAAAATAAGCATATCTTCCACATAGAGATATACAATGACACAACATTTATCTGTGTTTTTCACATAAACACATTTATTAACTCTTTTTTTTTTAATTTTAAATTTATTTAACAGTATAACCTTGTTAAATTTTTCATGTCATTATTTAGGTGCTTATTTCAAACCATATAATGATTTGACAAGTTTACAGACTATTTTTTCTTTTTCATTGACTACAAACCCCTCAGGTTGTTCCATGTTAACCTCCTCATAAAAGTTGTTATTTTAAAAAAAAAAGTTGTTTTAACATCATTTGATGTATTTTAAGCTTATTAATAGCTACAATGGCTAGTAACGTTCATATGAAAATTATTCTTGACACATTTGAGCATATGTCAAAATTCTCAACACCTTTTTATTATATAAAACTTTTAACAAGTGTAGCTTTAAATCTATCAAAAGTGCCATCAATTTTCATCTTTCTTTTGTAGACCCACTTATGGCCTAATGGTTTATTTCTGGTAGGAAAATCTATTAGTTCTTATGTATGATTATTTATAATGGATTTAATTTTACTATTGACTATCTTCTTTCAATAAAAAGCTTCCGAACATGATATAGTACAATAAAAAAAATATCTCTAATCTCCTTCTTTAATAATAAAACATGGAAACAAAATGGATTTTAACATCTTCTAAAAGTTATAATTTTTAAGCCACAACTCTAACCTTTTGAATTACCTTATAAGGAGCATAAAATTAAGAACTAACCTTGAAAGTTTTCCTTAAAGCAATATTAGTATGTTTGTAGGGTTATATTATTGAATAACTTTTTTTGATTTACCCCTATCAGCTACTTGTTTTATCCTATGCCTTGCTATTTCTAATTGTTTATAAAGAAATTGATCCATGCTTACATAAACTTGAAGTATTTCTTCCACAACAGCTACTAGAGAAACCTTTTGTGTCACAATCTCTCTATTAAGAGGAGAGTATCCATATAATGCTTGAAAGGGGCACATTTTAATAGGTGAATGATAACTAGTATGTACCATCATTGAACCATTCTCAGCCACAAATACTATTTATTAGGATTGTACATCGCTATAAATCTTACGTAGATTTCTAAGCATTGGTTAAATCTTTCAGTCTGCCCATATGTTTGAGGGTGATATGCAAAACTCATGAGTAACTTAACCCTAAACGTTTTAAACAATTCTTTCTAGAACAGACTTATGAATATCTTGTCTCTATCAATCATAATTGAGGTTAATAATTCATGAAACTTATAAAAGTGATCCAAGAATGTTCGAGCAACATCTTGAGTAGAAAACAGATATGTTAATACAATAAAATAAGCATACTCCAAGAATTGATCCAATACTACCATAATAGTGTCTTTTCCCTCAGACTTTGGTAGTGATTCAATGAAGTCCATTGTGATATTCTTCCATGTCCCACCTGATAAGGGTAAAGGTTGTAACAGTTCATGGTATACCACTTTCTCCAACTTTTTCTTGGTTGACAAATAAAACAAACCTTCAGCCTCTTGTAGGAATTTTAAACTCCAACATAACCTTGTATATAAGATTCATGAGAAACATTTACAAATCTATTCCTCAACGTTTCATTGTTGCCAATAAAAGTCATGTTCTTATACCTCAACACTCCATTTGACAAAGTAAATTCTAGCCAACTATTCATATTCAATAATCTCTCAGTTACCTTATTGTTTAGCTTAGGATCCAATTCATATGACTTGTTAATTTCTTCATACCATAATGGTACAATTATTGTCATAGTATAAATGTTATTATACTCTTCATGTCTCGACTCTTTACCGACAATTAAACTATTAAGCAAATCATCATTCCTTGATAAGGCATCTGCAACCAGATTCTTTTTTCCTCTCTTATACCATATAACATATCTCAAAACAAAAAACTTAATTAAGTCTTTTCTTTGTAAAGGTATGTGTATCCTCTGTTCTAATAGGTATTTTAGACTTTCATGATCAGTTTTTATGATGAACTAATCATGTTCTAAATAGTGTCTCCACATATCAATTATCATTAGAATGCTAAAGACTTAAGACTTTACTAATAAAACTTAAAGGCGTTTCTTCTTAATTAAACACAACTCTTAATTTCATAACACAAACATCAATTTCAAGCATAAAAACCTTGTGATAACCATGTAAAGCTAACATTAGAGCTTCACACAATGCTTTTTTAAGTTAATCAATCTTGTACCTTTTTATTCCATTTGAAGTTGTTCTTTTTAAATAATTTAGTGAGTGGATTATTGATGATACCATACTCTCTAATGAATTTTCTTTAATAACCTATTTATTAAAGGAATCCTTTTAATTCTTAATAGATATGGAACAAACTTGGATCTCATATCTTCAATCTTTTTAGGGTCAGTTCTCACCCCTTTAGAAGAGATAATATGACATAGATGTTGTACCTTTTCTTTAAAGAGTGATCATTTGGGCTACTTAATATATAATTGGTTACTTCTTAATGTCACTGACTTAGTTCTAAAGGGGTTGATATACAACTCCATAAAAAAACTAACACAAACTTTTTTAAGACTCTAACACACTATTCATTAAAGGTTGAAATGTAGTAAAAACATTAGTCAAGTCAAATGGCATTACCTTGAATTCGTAATGCCCATGGTGTGTTCTGAAGGAAGTCTTCTCCTTATCTTCCACGTTTATCCTCACTTGTTGATAACCTGACCTTCAATCCGGTTTTGAAAAGAACTTAAATTCATTTAGTTCATCCATTAACTCATATGTGAGAGGAATTGAGAATTTATTCTTGATAATGAAGTTATTTAACTATCTATAGTCCACACGAAAATTTCATGTACTGTCATTTTTTAACTAAAAGAGCTGGCGGTGCAAAAGGGTTGCAACTCTACCTAATGACTCCATTAGATAGCATATCCTTCACCAACTTCCCAATCTCTTCTTTGAGAATGAAAGAACTCCTATAAAGTATGATGTTAGCAGGTTTTGCACCATGTATAAAAGGAATTTTATTATCTAACTTTCTTATTGGTGGTAAATACATTAGTTCTTCAAATACAATCTTAAACTCTTCCAAAAGTGCTTTAACCTTTGCATTCTTAGTATTTGAAGTAATCTCCTCAGCAGTAGTGATAGAAAATAATTGTCCCATAAAAACCAAAAATATCTTCCTTTAAATCCTTATGAACCTTTTTAGCTGTAATTAAATACAATGTAGCCTTATCAACTATTTCTTTAAGCTCTATTATTCTATCATCTTTCTTGAATGAGATTTTCATCTTAATAAAGTCAATTGAATCCTTTTTGATAGATATGGAACAAACTTGGATCTCATATCTTCAGTCTTTTTAGGGTCAGTTATCACCCCTTTAGAAGAGATAATATGATATAGATGTTGTACCTTTTCTTTAAAGAGTGATCACTTGGACTACTTAATATATAATTGGTTACTTCTTAATGTCACTGATTTAGTTCTAAAGGGGGGTTGATATGCAACTCCATAAAAAAACTAACACAAACTTTTTTAAGGCTCTAACACGCTATTCATTAAAGGTTGAAATGTAGTAAAAGCATTAGTCAAGTCAAAAGGCATTACCTTGAATTCGTAATGCCCATGGTGTGTTCTGAAGGAAGTCTTCTCCTTATCTTCCACGTTTATCCTCACTTGTTGATAACCTGACCTTCAATCCGGTTTTGAAAAGAACTTAAATTCATTTAGTTCATCCATTAACTCATATGTGAGAGGAATTGAGAATTTATTCTTGATAATGAAGTTATTTAACTATCTATAGTCCACACGAAAATTTCATGTACTGTCATTTTTTAACTAAAAGAGCTGGCGGTGCAAAAGGGTTGCAACTCTACTTAATGACTCCATTAGATAGCATATCATTCACCAACTTCTCAATCTCTTCTTTGAGAATGAAGGAACTCCTATAAGGTATGATGTTAGCAGGTTTTGCATCATGTATAAGAGGAATTCTATTATCTAACTTTCTTATTGGTGGTAAATACATTAGTTCTTCAAATACAATCTTAAACTCTTCCAAAAGTGCTTTAACCTTTGCATTCTTAGTATTTAAAGTAATCTCCTCAGCAGTAGTGATAGAAAATAATTGTCCCATAAAAACCAAAAATATTTTCCTTTAAATCCTTATGAACCTTTTTAGCTGTAATTAAATACAATATAGCCTTATCAACTATTTCTTTAAGCTCTATTATTCTATCATCTTTCTTGAATGAGATTTTCATCTTAATAAAGTCAAATAAAACATGAGTGTCTTCTCAACCAATCCACACCCAAAACCATGTCATATTTTCCTAACTTTAACAATCTCAAATCAATAAAGAACTTATGCATTTGCATGAACTATGTGAACTTTGGACAATAAGTATTGCACTTCATAACACTATCATTGGCCATAATCACAGCCAATACAATTGTTTTCCTGACCACAAATTTGATTTATATATAATGATTACCTCATCTATAAAATTATAGGTTTTTCCATTGTCAATTAAGATCACCAATTCTCTTCCCTAATATCTTTATTTGATTCTTATTGTCTTATAGGCATAACTTTCTGTAAAAAACCATACTCTTCAATTTCATTTTCTTTCTCTGCATTAACTCTATTATTACCCTCTTCCTCGGCTTCCACAAAACTCCTCCCTATCTTCTCCATTACTTTCAATCATATGTATTCCTTTTTTGTTGCACCAATGGCTTGGATTGTATTTTACTCCATATTTATAGTGTCGTGTCAGTCATCTTCTTTGCTCATAATGTTGTTTTAGGCTTTGAGATGTGTCACTTCTAACTAAATTGTAAGGTTTTGAAGGTTGATTTATTATTTATGTACTTATACCAATTGGAGCAATTGATCTGCTACCCAATCTACTCTTTTAAGCGTAGATAAACTTGATTCCTCCTATCATTGGCTTGTTCAAAGGCCTGCATGAAGGTGATTAGTTTTAAGATCTTCAATATTGGTATAAAATCTTCCTTGAAACCACTTATTAAACTAGATATACAATATAATTCTAGCAAAATAGGGTTCAAAATATTCATAAGAGATTTGAGTTCTTCAAACTTCTTTATGTATTCCTCTTTTTGGGATCAATTTATTGAATTCTTCCACCACATCTTCTCTATTTCCAAACCTTATACAAATTTCTTTTTTAAACTCATCCCATCTGTCTACATCTCTACTACTTAAAACAAAGTTGTCAAACCAAACAAATGCCCTTCCTTCCAAGTATATGGACGCACGCAATCTCAACCTATTGGAAAACTAGAGTGAGGTGCAACTTAAAAAACTTCCTGTCAACCTCTAAAGTTTTCTCTATGAAATAATGTTAACTCTATTCTAGGAAGAGCCATATTATATCCCATCTTGTTTCCTTTATGAGAATCCATCTTTTCCATTCTTATGTTACTCTTTGGATTTGGAATAATTCCATCAGATACTGGATTGTTCCTGTCATTAAACTTCTCATCTTCTTGATTGTTAACAATGGTCTGTAATGTTGCCAGGATCGAATCCAACCGTGCATTAAATTGATCATTATTTCTATGTTGTTTCTGATTATGTTCTTCTATTTGCATGAATTCATCATGCATGTTCTGCAATTCCTCGTGTATTCACTATACTTGCTCTTCCAATTTCTTTCTCTATTCTTCCAAGGCTCTGACCATATTGTTTTCTACCATGGTTAATGATTGAGTGTTTAATTAAGATTGAGGGTGGATCTCTGGCAGCTCTGATACCCAATTGTTAGCTCATGAACTAACAAGAGAAGATTTTGAGAAATTGAGATAGGAAAAGAGAAGAAAAGAGGGAGATATTGAACCTGCACATAGCAGAACTTTCTGGTGTTATTTCTTGAGTATCACGTTATAATTTTTTACACTATATACAATGAGATTCCCTTCAAAAAGCAACTGTCATTCTAACAAACTCCTAACTGTTAACAATTTTAACTACTAACTAACACAATCACATGACAGTTGGTTAGTTATCCAACTGTTATTCTAAGTGATATGACTCCAGCTTCTTCTTCTTCTTCTTTTTATTTCCTATGTTTTCCTCCCACATATTCTTTAGTATGCACGTGTGCTTTCATTCCTTATCCTCTTGATTATGCTGTAACAATTAATTGATTTGGGTGGGAACAACACTGAGATTAAGATTATGTTACATTGTGTATCTAAAAAGGAAAAAAAAAATGTTTGGGGGTATCTAGAGCCTTGCGTGGTGATATTGTTGGAGCCTGTTTTACTTGTTATTTGCTTGTAGAGAGAAGATAGTTTGATTCTTCAGGATTGGTAGCTTTTTTATGATAGGTGTGTGCCCCCCTTTTTTTCAGAACATAAACAACCATTGTATTTATTTACAAAGCATTGATAAAAACCTCGAGCATTTTAGGTCCAACACCCTTAATCTAGAGCAAAAGGATTCGCATGCTGTCAGCAAAAAGATCTCCCCGTTTTCTTTATTGATATGTCCTTGGAAGATAGTTGTCACCGGTCAAACTTAAACCCATGGTGCTTATAGAACATAACGACACCAAGAATATGATAAGCAGGTTTAATGGGGGTAAAATTTAACCTTGTAGACTAGGAAAACGTTATGTTTGAAACCACACCACTGCAAAGGGAGATGCTAATTTTAGTTTTCCACAATTGAAACTCAGTAAAAATGCTGCACGAATTAAATAGAAAGAGAAGAAAGTATTGTACGATGATATAAACTTGTTATTACCAATCACATAACTCAAAGCACATCTCCTGTGGGATTCATGGTGGCACCGAGGGAAAAAAAATTATTTAACGTGTTCTTGGCAACAGCAGTGTCATCATTTTACCCATCTTAATTCAAATTCAATTATCTCAAGCCAAAATATATGTAAACAATGTAGACTCGTAATTCTGACAAAAAAGCATTTCCTTATACAATGAACAGAGCTTAAATCTATGATTGGATTGAATTTCTTGCAATTCTTGGTGTGTAATTACTAGGTACATTGGTAGGAAAAAGAATAATTATTCACTTCAATTTTAAACCCAGAGTACTTTTATATTCTAGTGGGATAGTAAAATACAACAGATAAAGAGAGAATAATGTTATTCACGACCTTCACTCTGTCAAGTGATGCCATAACCATCACCACAAACAAATGTGCCAAGTTCTACATGAGACAATCAGGGAATGAAAGAAGAGGAAGCCATAAGAGCCAACGGATATGCTATTACTCACAAGGGTTCGAGATTATGACAGGTGTTGTCAAAAGGGCATAAACAACCAACAGTTTTAACAACTTCTCGTTCAAAATACCAGTCTTCACCATATTGTGCAATCATCTGCATAATGGAAATTTAATTAGTGCAAGTTTTGAAGTTATGTACACGGACGCACGCAAGCATCTTGTGTGTGCATTAAAACTTTCTAAGATTTTAGCGTTACTTTTGATGCCAAATAATTCGTCCTATTCTTTGAAAAGAACAAGGGACAAACAGATCACATATGAATATCTATTATATCAACCCTATACGGAGAGAATTATTAGCGAAACATGTTTCTTGTTTCTCAGATTGGCAATGAGTAAAACAAGAATTTATGAACAAACCATTTTGATGGGATGTTGAGAAAACTTTTATGGCATCCAGCATTTGATTCTCGAAGTCTGTTCCATAACAAAGAAAGGACATACCACTATATATATGAATCATATGTTCTAATTCAAACTGAATATTGATCCAGAGATTCAAAGACCAAGCAAAATAAATTACCATGCAAAAATTGGATCTGTGATGAATTACATCGTGCATGATTTTATTTGCATTGTTTCCAGGTATCACTATGATCAGCTGATGGTGAAGCTAAACTACTTCGTACCTGTCAAAAATAAAGAGAAGAAATTATACTCAAACTATCCAACCTTCGAAATCACCCAGGTCATAAAATAAACTACAATTGTCGATTTTGATGTTTCAGTAGTGTTCACATGCAATTTATTTAGCCCTTTTTCCTACTGGCTGCTCTGCTGTTCATTCTTGTTTATCTTTTGTTTTCTTGTTTTCAATAAAATCTCCATTTTTATAATAAAAAGTTGTCTTCACCTGCAGTCCTGTTTAAACCGATCGCGGACTCTTCTACTTGCATTAGAAATTTTGTGTCCGCAATGCCCGCTGTTGGCTTCTTCTCCACTATTCCAGCCCCCTTTGATCCTTCTCTTCCACTTCTAAAAGGTTTATTTCAAAACCTAAATATCCATTGAATAATTATCTTGCTTTATTAATGATTTTGATGTGTTTTGTGATGAGAATTTTAGGATTAAATAGTTTTATGGGATTGATATTTGTATTTGAATGATGTTGGTCAAGTCCTTTAATCTTGCATCTTGTTTTATTATTGATTTTGATGTGTT
>Ga0325402_1001704_pt1 | contig 18430 bp, 16 predicted proteins | sample PopdelMetagenome_22_FD_207212 | JGI IMG/M metagenome (GOLD analysis project Ga0325402, IMG submission 207212) | Populus deltoides microbial communities from Bellville, Georgia, United States - Xylem-PdKOR-R3 | ecosystem: Host-associated > Plants > Phyllosphere > Stem > Wood/Secondary xylem... | reverse complement strand
AATACCATTAGTGGATCCTCTAACCTTGACATTTGTTATTATCATTGTTTAATCCTTACGTTAATCTTCCATCTCAAAGTTCTCATCAACTTCTTCTTCATCATCTTTATTATTATCATTATTAATAGTATTATTGGTATTATTATTATTACTACTACTACTACTATTACTATTACTATTACTATTACTATTACTATTACTATTTTTATTACTATTACTATTATTATTATTGTTGTTGTTGTTGTTGTTGTTGCATTATTGTTGTTTATAATTTATACAATTAAACTCCCTGTGGTTCGACCCTGGTCTTGCCGGGTTATTTATTACTTCGACACTCCTACACTTGGGAAAAGACATCAATCTTTTAGTCGTGTCAATGGTTAAGTATTGAAGAGCACCGGCTAAAGAACGGAACAGAGTTGAATCGAAGAACAACTGTCCTTCGGCTGATAAATGTTGACCAACAATAAAAGGTGTGGAAATTGGTTTGGCATCAGTCATCGAAGCTCGGTGTAAGAGATCAAGGGCATACTTTGTTTGACTAAGAAACAAACCCTTTTCATTAGGTTGAACTTCCACCTCAAGAAAATAATGAAGATCACCCAAATCTTTCATGGAAAATTCCTTGGAAAGTCGAGTAATGAAGGTGCGAATCAACGAAGAACTACTGCCAGTGAGCACCATGTTATCAACATACAGAAGTAAGTAAACAGTCCCAAGCTTAGAATGATAAACAAATAATGAAGAATCAGTCGGACTGGAGTGAAAACCAAGTGTATGTAAGAAAGAGCCGAAGCGATGGAACCAAGCACGAGAAGCTTGTTTCAGGCCATACAAAGCATGCTTTAAGCGACAGACATGCTGAGGGAATAGGGGATCAATGTAACCTGGCGGTTGTTCCATGTATACCTCTTCATTGAGAAAACCATGAAGAAAAGCGTTGTTGACATCTAATTGATGTAAATGCCATCCAGAAGCAACTGCTAATGATAATATAAGTCAGATTGTAGCAGGACGAACCACAGGACTGAAGGTGTTGCCAAAGTCAAGACCAGGAACCTGAGAGAAACCTTGAGCCACAAGGCGTGCTTTATGTCGTTCAGTAGACCCATCCGGACAAGGTTTAACTTTGAAGATCCAACGACAACCAATGACATTATGAGATTGAGGTCGGGGAATAAGAGTCCAAGTACCATTTCTCTTTAAAGCAAGAATCTTGTCATCTAGGGCTGAAAGCCATTTAGGATTCTTTGCAGCAAACTTAAAACCCTTGGGCTCTTTGGTAACAAGAAGAGCCTGAAAGAATTGATTGGAAGACAAAATAGTCAAAGCATGATGCGACCGTGGTTTGAAAATACCAGCCTTCCCCCTGGTAATCATGTGATGGCGGTTGGTAGGAACAGGAGAAGGTGAAGGCATAGGAGAAGGAACCCTGGAATCCAAAAGTATAGTGGCGGGGAGAGACGCTGCAGAAATAGAAACCTGCAGTGAAGAACTCAAGGAACCTGGAACATCACTACAAGGCAGATATGGTGATTTCAAAACAGAAAAGGACGATAAAGAGTCACAAGAAACATCATGAGAAGAACTAGGAACACAGTCCGCACAATCTGAAAAACAGGTATAGTCAGTATTGGACTGGAGAGTAGGAAATGAGGCATCAGTATAAGGAAAATGATGTTCATAAAACTAAACATGTCGTGAAACATAGACACGATGAGTCTTTCGGTCTAGACAACGAAAGCCTTTATGAAGAGTACTGTAACCTAAAAATACACATGGAGCTGATTTTGGAGACAGTTTATAGGGTGAGTAATCTTTTAAATAAGAAAAGCAAAGACACCCAAAAGTACAAAGCATAGAGTAATTAGGTGACTTACCAAACAAGATTTCATAAGGATTTTTGCCATCAAGAGATGGTGATGGAAGTCGATTGATGAGAAAAACAGCAGTGGAAAAGGCTTCGGCCCATAACGAAACTGGCACATGGGCATGAAACATAAGGTTAAGACCTGTTTTTGTGATATGACGATGTTTGCGTTCAGCAACACCATTTTGACTGGGGGTGTAAGGACATGCTAGACGAAGAACAATACCACAAGAGTGCAAGTGAGAGCGAAACTTATTATTTGTAAATTCCGTTCCACCATCACATTGGAAAGATTTTATTTATGTGGAGAATTGAGTCTCAATATAGTGTTGTAAATTAACAAATGTATCAAAGAAATCAAATTTGTGTTTCAAAGGAAATATCCAACTAAATCTAGTACAATCATCAATAAAAATAGTATAATATCTGTATCCAGTAATAGAAGATACTGGTGACGGACCCCATAAGTCACAATGTAATAGATCAAATGGCATGCGACAATGTTCATCATTTAGAGAAAAAGGTAAACGGTGGCTTTTGCCAAGTTGACAACCAACACAAATGTTGGAATTATTCGGCAGTGATCTATTACTATAAAGAATAGACCCTAATCTGGAAAGAGAAGAAATAATATGATAATTGGGATGGCCAAGGTGTGCATGCCATAACTGAGCAGAGGCACGCGGTTTATGGGCAGACAAAAGTGAAACAAGAGCATGATGATGCTGATCGAGGGCATAGAGACCATTCTCACATCGACCGACCCCCAGCACCGTTCCTGTGACACGATCCTGTATGATAAGATGAAGAGAATCAAAGATTACACGACAATTAATTTGTTTGGTAAGCTAACTGATAGAAATAAGATTTTTCTTAATGCCAGGAACAACCAAGACATTAGACAAAGGAATGGAACTGTGAGGAGCAACTGTGGAAACAGAACCAATGTGAGAAATAGGCAGAGACTGACCATTACCAACCATCACCCTTTCATTACCAAAGTAAGTAGCAGGATCATCCAAGTTGTCAGGATTATTTGTCATATGAGAGGTTGCACCAGAGTCGGGAAACCACTCAGGGTTATTCAGTTCTTGAATGGAGCAGGCAGAAAAAGCTTCAGCAAGGTGAGCCGATTGCTTCTTCTTGAGTTTCAAGAAGCTCCAACAATGTTTGGCCATGTGTCTCTTTTTGTCACACAACTAACAGTAAACAAAGGAGGTGGATGAAGATTTCATGTTGACAGAGGGTGTAGAAGACAAGGAAGGCCGAGATTTCCATTTCTTGACTCCTGTCATTTTGAAAGTCTGTTGTGCATAATAAACCGAATTGGAAGGCAAATGGTTGACAAACCTTGCAAATATTTCATGGCTTAAGGCTTTTGGAACAATATCTGAGAATGACGGTAATGGAAGCTGTGACATCATGGTAGTAGAGAAAATTTTGTAGTTTGGCCCCAATGCTCTCAAATACTAGTGCATTTTGTCCGTGTCATCAATGGGACGACCAATAGCAGCCAACTGGTCGCACAGACCTTTAAAGAGTCGAGAACTCAGTAATGGATCGAGAGCCACGTTGCAGCAGCTGGAGTTCATCCTTGAGTTGTAATTCTTGAGTCTTTAACCTGTTAGAAAATGAGGCTTAAAAAACTTGCCAGACCTCATGAGAATGCTGCAGTCCTAGCACCTCACTCATAGACTCCTCTGTAAGAGAAGAATAAAGTAAACTAAGCAGCATTTGATCTGTATGTAACCAGGAACTGTAAGAAGGATTTGGCTTTGTGACTCCATTAGAGTCTGTAACCATGAGGCTTGGAGCAATGATTGTGCCATCTAAAAATCCAAACAGATCTTGACTAGTTAACAGGGGAACAAACTGATTTCTCCACAACAGGTAATTGGAGGAAGTCAGTTTAATGGTGAGCATGTGCACCATTGTATTGAGCGGAAGAACAGGTAATGAAGGAGAAGATAAGTTGGCCATGGAGATTTGTAAACCTAGCTTTGATACCATAAAGATGTTTACAGGACAGTGGGAATGACTGAATGTCTCCTTACAACACTAAGGAGAAGTCTATTCATTATATATTAACCTAACGATAGCTATACAATCCTATATAATAGGAAAGATGAGGATATAATTAATGGCGTAATTATCCTACAGCTATACATTAGCAATATTACAGTAACAGAAGAGATTGCAACGTATATTATGGAGAATCATGAGATTCTCCCTTATCAGGTTGTATAGACAAGATTATCTTAAAGGGGTTTAAGGTTTTATTAATTTCTTACTTTCTAATCTAAAGAATATTAATGAAAGTTAAATTAGATGTCTATGTGTGAAGTGTATTAATAAAAAGTTTCACCATAAGAATATTGTGATGATGCATCTAATTAAAAAAAAAAAAGGTTTGTTGAGAAATACTTATGTTGGCTTGCAAATAAAGAACCCTATGTTCCTTACAAAACCACGTTAGAAAGAATGATTAACTCAACTTCTAGTTCTAGCAACATATATGGGTTTACGGATGATAATAGTAATTATTATAAGAGTATGATGATGGATGAAATGAGAATGAATCATGATTATTCAGGTGAAGGTTCATTTAACATCTCTTTAGATGAAGAAACAAATATAGATGCTTCTAATTTTTTTTGAACTTTTGAAATATTCTAATAAACCATTATGAGATAGATGTACAACTCATAATAAATTGTCAACCATTGCACAAATGTTTACCATCAAGTCAAATTATGGGTTGAATAAGGCTACTTATGATAGGATTCTGGAATAAAAGCATGTTACCTAAAAGGAATAGGATGCAAGATAACTTTTATACTATAAAATCCATGATGAAACCTCTTGCCCTAGGATACCAAAAAATTAATATGTATCCAAACTTTTGAGTGTTGTACCATGGTGAATATGCAACTTTTATCGAGTGCAAAACTTGTCACATGCTCAGTATAAACCTAATAATGGTAGAGGAAGGACACTTATCGTATACAAAAAAATAAGATATTTCTCAATCATTCATAGACTGTAAAGGTTATCTACGTCTCCAAAGACTATTGAGCAGATAACATGACACCAATCACATGATGAGGTGGATGGAGTCATGAGATACTTTTTCAATGGTGATGCTTGGAAGCAATTTAATGAGCTTCATCTTCAGTTTTTAATGGAATCACAGAACGTACATATTAGCTTGTGTATAAATGAATTTAATCTACTTAGATCCTTTGCTACACTTTATTCTTGTTGGTTAATCATACTAACAATATATAATTTGCCCCAGAGATGTGTATAAAACCATAATTCATGTTCTTATATATGGTTATACATAGTCTTTACATTCGAGGTGAGAATATAATTGTTTGTTTTTTATCGTTAATTAATGAGTTAAATCAGTTATGGTCAGTCGGAGCTTTAACATATGATGTACCAAGGAAATATAATTTTTTTATGTATGAGATTATATAAGGTCAGAGTACAAATGTAAATTAGCTCGTTCAAGTCAATCTTAATATGCTTAGTTTGTTTATAAAAATCAAGTTGTGAATAATCTAAATAGAATTCTCACTGTCATAATACATAATAATAATAATATGAGATAGGAAGACTTTTATATCTGTAAATAATCAACATAACCATGCAATTTCTATTACATGGCTAATTGAATATAGTTTTTATCGATTGAAAACTTATTTTGCAATTGAGTACTTTATTACTTATCATTAACTTTTCTTTCATTCCTTCCTCTCTCCATTAAAGTAAACTAGTTATGTACTAAGCATTGATTAGAGAGCTAGCTAGCGGCCATAATAAACCTTTTGATCTTTTACTATGATGATAGGGAGCGTCATTGGATTTATGTCTTAGTAGACGAAACCAAGTGGTCTGGAGATATGCCGAACCTTTTTTTCTAAAGTTAGCAGGTGCATGAACTTAATAATAGACCAAACCAGACAAGGACCCTCATGGTGGGCTCGTTGGTCTGCACACATCAAGAATATTCATTACCAAGAATATCGATCATTGGTCCCACCGAGAAAAGACAGACAATAATGGACCTAGATTTCGATTGGAACCAGAAGAAGAGCTTGTCTACTTGAGATTGGCAACTCTAAAGGTAAGGATGATTTGGCTTTCTATCATGATACCAGCGACCTAGGTTTTATACCCCAGATCTACATTCATTCGTCGTAAATGTACCCAACTAATGCAACTTTTTTTTCAGTAGATTTTTTCTTTCTTTCTTGTCCACACCCCAATCTGCAGTACTTTATTAACTCAGTTTAAACTTTGGCATTATTCATGATTAATTTATCTAAAATTATCCTAAATTTCTGGTGAAACGAAATTCAGCCTCTGAATTTTAAATTTTTTATTTGAGTTTTGGGTAAAACACAGGCTCCTTTTTCCAGGTTTTTTTCCTTCCTATTTTTTTTTCAAATTGCATATTTTCGCAATGGGTGATGCATCTCTAAATTATCATTTGTGGTTAAAATTAACAGAAAAATAATACTCAAATAAAAAATATTTAAGTTCAAATGCCAAGTTTAATTTAACCAAGTTCAGGGTATTTCTTGATAATTTAGCCTTTATTTTTATTTCCTTACTTAAAATTTGCCTTAATTTAATTTGAATAAATTAAATCCTCCAACTCTTTTTTTCTTCTTCTTATTTCTCATAATTGATCAAAATTATTTTAATATTGTAGCTTCAAACTTAAATTTCTTATATTTCCCCAATCACGAACAACTTAACGTCTTAGAATCATGGATGATTGTATTATTCCTACGTGAACTTGTCATATGGATTCCAGTTCTATGAGCTCCCATGCTATAATTTAACTAACGAAAGATGGCAATAACTCCTTTTCATACACAATTCTAAAAGCCGAACTACCTTTGCTACACGACCAGAAAATTAAAAACAAAATCGACTAAGTATATATCTTATTGGCATTAAGAAAAACTTCAATAAAAAATTACTATACTGATGAAATAGCTGATGAAAACATGTCGTCGGCAATATACTAGCAGGGAATTTGTTTTTTTTAATCAATTTAACAATTAATTTTTGACAAGATCATCAATGGAATATTAGCATTATAAAAACAAGATCTTACCACTCATTTTCTATGAAGAACTCTGCCAGCAACATTAATTATGGACAAAATATTCCATCACATATTCCATTAGAATGCACCCTTAATTGCTGATGGAATATTTTATCACACATACTCCATCAAAAAAAAATTTTGTCACCTATTTACGGAATCGTCGATCAAATATTTTTAAAATGATTTCACTGGAAATTCAAACATATTTTGTAACATTTTGATGAAAAGTCACCAACATCGCCAACAAAAACACCAATGATAATTTTTTGTCGTTGTTATAATCTCAAAATGCATTTGAGATTATAATTCTAAAAACTCAAAACAACAACACCAACATCAACAACAAAAAAAACTTGTTCGACAATAATTATATTAAAAAAATCATAAACAAAAATTATATTAAAATGAATTCCATACAAAAAAGATTTTCAAATAGATTAAAATTTATAAAAAAAATGGAAGGGGAGGAAAACATCTTGAATCAAAAACTTCTAGAGGGGGAGGAAAATATAAAGCAAAATACTCACGTATTTCCTCCATTTTTTTTTTTGACATCAAGCCTTATTTCTTCTTTTAGTTGTGCCCTCATTTTAGTTATTTGTTCTTTAACCTTATCTCAGACAATCTTTGTTGTTATCTATTTTTGAGTTCCCATACAAAAAAAAAGGAAGAAGAAAAGAAAAAAAGAAAAAAAATTGTCAGAAGAGAACAAAAAATATATAGTAGTGAGAAGAGGACACAAGAACGCCCAAAAATGGCCCAAGATTGGTTGAGAAAGTTTAAAAATATAAAGATTGAAATTTGATAATATATTTTTAACTGATGAAAGCCCTATTAACAAAGAAAATTCAATTTGAGAAAGAAAAGTTCAAAATCAGATGTTTAAGGACTCAATTAGATTTTGTTGAAAGGTTAATTGAGTTTATGAAGGGTTTGACAACAAGAAAAATTAATTTTAAGTCAACTTAGGCTTTAATTGGAATAAATTAAAGTTTAGGGGTTGAATTACAATTTTTAAGAGTTAATTCGGTCAAATTAGTGGCTTAATTGCATAAATATTGAAGTTTGATGGGCAATTAAGGACTTGATTGAAGAAATCCAAAACCAAGGACCAAACTGGAAAAGACGCGTAAATATAAAGGTTGAAATTGATCGAATCAGGGGCCAAATTAAAGAAATTAAAAGTTTGTTGATCAATTGAGGGTCAAAATGCACAAATTCAAAACCAATGACCAAAATGAAAAAAAGGCGGCCAACTTCAGGGCTGACAATTGAATTTGACAGGGATGCAATTGAATTGATTGTTAAAATCAAAATATTAATTGAGGACTGGATTGCACAAATAAAACATTGAGGACTGATTTGAAAAAATACTCTTTTTAGCACCCTTTTCTTTTAAATGAAACGACATGTTTTATACAAAAAGACATTGTTTCACTTACTGTTCAATAAAAAAAAAAGAGAGCTGCAAACAATGTCATTTTGATGGCACTATGTGCCATCATCTTCTTCCCTGGATGCGTAAAGGCAGGGGAAGAAAGCTTTTTTTTCCCCCCTCCTTTGCAATGCTTGTCTCCCTCTCCCTCTCTCTCTATAGAAACCCAAAAAACCGACATGACCCACACCCTTCTCATGGTCTACCATCGAGAGGAAAAAACAGAGGGGATAAGCCCTGTAGATAGCTCTGGGGCAGCTGCCCAACCATTTTACCCATTCAACGCGATTGGACAAGGGTATAATGGCTCTCTCCCCCTTCCCCCTTATAAATACCCCCTCTTGGGGGATGAGAAAATGAAGAAAGAAGGACAAAAAGTGAGAATGAAAAAGAAAGAAAGAACAAACAGAGGGGCATAAAAAAAGAACGAAACAAAAATGAAAAAAGAAGAAGAAAAAACAAGGGAAAACAAAGAGGGAAAAAAAAGAGAGGAAGGACAAAAACAGAGACAAGAACAAGAAAAAAGATCGAGGATAAAGAAAATAAACTAAAAAAGAAACAAGAGAGGAGGAAAAACAGAAACAAATACAGAAAAAGAAAAAGAAGAAACTTGTGCCTCTGCATATGGAAGAAAAACAATAGTAACCACCACCAGCTTTTCCTCGTTACCGCCACAACATCGCCACCGTCAACTACAATACCACCATCGCCAAGTCAACCTCTCCTTTTTCTTTTTCTTCTTTGCCCCATCTCCACTGTTTTCCTAATGAACAGTGGAGAGTGAATTATAATTCTCTCCAGTGTTCACGTAGCATGCGAATAGTGGACAGCGGATTAATGCACTCTCTACTGTTCACGTGAATAGTGAAGAATGAATTAATCCACTGTCCACTATTCACATGCTACGTGAATAGTTGAGAGTGGATTATAATTCACTCTCTAGTGTTCACGTAGCATGTGAATAGTGGACAATGGATTAATTCACTCTTCACTATTCACGTGAACAGTGGAGAACCATTGTTCCTGGACCAGACTAGTGTTGGCCCAAACCAAAACGTCTAGGCTAGGCCTGACCCCGCCCCCCTTCGTATAGAGTATGTTGGGTCGATATTGGTTTTTTTGGGCTGACCTCGACCCAATTACTATTAGGCCAGTCTCGACCTAGCTAGGGTGGGCTCAACCCATATAACTGGGACGCACCCATCCTAATATATTTTAATATATAATTATAATTATATATAACATTATATATAAAAAAAACAAAAAAACAAATTACAAAAATCCTTTCAAAAAATTTGTGATTTTCTCGTGTATTTTTCTATCTATTTTTATTAATATTGGTTTGTATTTTTATACTATAAAGATACAAATTCAGTATTAAAATACTCGGTTTTCTCCGAAATGTTGCAAAAACATTATATAGAAAAAACAACAAAAAAATATCTTGTTTTCATGTATACGACCAAGTTTCTTAAGAATATATGAAATTTCATATCATATTTTCATACAAAATAAAAATTCAAAAACAAATATGTGTTAGCATGCATTTTGGGTTTTAATAACCAGTTTATTAAAACTTTAAGAATTAGGCCCATATTTCAAAAATACAAAAAAAATATTTTGTTTTCTTTTAGTAGATTACGAACTTATATGTACGACTATTTTCAATATTAAAAAAGTTGTTTTTTTTTATTAACATTAGAACGGTTAGGTTTTTACCTAATAAGATAAAGATCTTCTTATCGAGGAGGATTTGTCTTCAACCTTAGATAACCCAACAATCAGACAAGTAGTTTAATTAGACAATTAAACAATGTGGTTTACCTCAGGTAAGACGTATTAGGGGTGTTAATAGTGACCAAATACTAGGTGGTGACTCTTATTCCCTCTTTCTACTGATAAAAAACAAGAATTCATTGTCCTGTCCATTCCATACACACCATATACACTTAGATTATACCAGGAGAACGTTCATTGCAACGCCACACATGTGCGATAGAAAGACGACTCCATTGGGGACCCTTTGTGGATTAAGCTTTTTTTTAATGTTTGATTATCATGTTTTATTGTTTGATTTATGTGTTTATTATTAATATGCATTCCTTTTATTATTTGCATCTACGCCTTAACTTTTTATACATATTATTCATGCATTGTATAAAATTGCCTCATGCATCACATATCTTAAATTTTCAAGCACACATAAGCTTCAAAGTTTGGTGGGAGATTAGCAATTTTTCCTATGACTATTAGTCAGGGTTCAGATGCGTTAAACACCCAATTCATAACTGAGTGTCTGCTTGGTAATGGTGGGCATACGTGCCTTAATCATTTCTTGCAACGCCCCTGTACTGTCTTTACAAAGATTATCACTAGGCAAATATGAGATCCTTTTGAAACCAGGTAGAAAACCTATTGATGTGCCTTGAATGATTCGAAAATCAGCAACAATGAATCTGACGAAAATGGATGAAGGATGAGTTTGGTTATGTTGTCTTTCTTTTGGTGTTTAGGTTGGATTATAGTGATTTTAAGGTAAATAAGATGGAGAATAGACTAGAATGATACTTTGATAAGTCGATCTAAACGCCATAAAGATCAATCTAGGATTTTGACGCCACACTCTTTGTGATTGAAGAGTGATAAGTCAGGTAGGGTTCTTCACAAAATCAATTTGAAAGAACAGCTCTTAATTCTATGAATTAAGTTTCAAATCTTGGCCAAAAGTCCTTTATTACATATTCTGATACTATATTTATAATTGGAACATCCCTCTAAAGTTAGGACAAATTCAACATGATAGAAGTCAAGCCCAAATATTAGACTTTGACAAAGTAACTAGACAAATTTAACTAGCACATATTTTCTGACTTTAATTGAAACATAAACAGACCAAATTTAAAATGGCTATAACTTCTTGCACAAAAGTCCAATGCAATCATGGTTAGACAATCTAAAAAAATCACGTTCTGAACTTGAAATCCACCTAGATTAGTCTTTTTTTCACATGCAATGGATGACTTCAAATTCAGGTTCAAATTCATTTACTGTTCTGACCGTAAACAACATTAATTCCTTCACTTATTTGCATTATTAACCCAAATTCAAGTACTCCAGCATCAAAAGAACTATTAAGGGCTTTTCCCATCTCTAAGTTCTAATTGTAGGTAAATAAGCACCCTTGAACTAATTTCAAACTGATTGCTAATTTTTAACTCCGACGCAACTTCAATCATTTCAATTTGACTCGTCAAGGCCTTTTGTAGTTGTTTCGCTCTCGTTCTTGTCATTGGACCATCTGAATCCTCTTGCATATTAGATTTAACTTTACGAGATGGATTATAATTCCTATGATGCACATCATCACCTACCCATGCTCACTTAATGAATAAAACTTGTCCTTAGGTTGTATGTGCTATCTTTATTTTGCATTAAGGCAAGTCCTCCTTGAGGCATCTTGAAATCAAGACTTATGAGTGACACAATGGTCATTACTCAAGAAATTTTTATTGTAGAGTTTGAGCAAGAATCATAATTCTTGTTTCATCATGCAAGAGTTACGACCATATGTCACCCCTTGAAAGACGAGTTCATCATATAAAACATGCTCATATGTTTAAACATGCATGCTTGTAGTTTGAAATAAAATTCCCCTAATTCTGTTTTCCTCTCCAAAGTCTAGAGTTGCCGACATCTGATGGTATTAAGAAGGATTCGCTCAAACTTCCAATCAAGAAACATAGCTTGTAGTAATAAAAGTCTCTACTTTACCATGGACTCAGCTTGAGACCTATACCGGGACGTAATCTATGAAGTTTTGACACATTCATTAAAAGAGTGTGGGGAAATGTAGTCTTCTTTATAAGGAATACAACAAGTTAACCTATGAGTCTACTTTCACAAAGTTACACAGGTAAATGACTAACATTGTCTTTGGTTTCCTTATCCAAAGTATAATCAATATCATGTTTCCTTTGTTTGGACTGACACTTTGAAGAACCATCCTAAAATATCATTTGATTTTCTTCCTGGCCACATAGAAATTGTGTCATCGACAAATCAAAGAGTTTTACTTTGCTATACACGCAATGGACCTTGTTATTATATGTGTAACCCTTCTATCAAACAATGGTAAAAGATCCTGATTCCAAAAACACGATATGATACTATAAAATCTGGCCTAATGATTAAAAGGTCAAAACCTTTACATTATAAGATTGTGAAATTCTTGAATCTCAAGTTTCGCTTATATGATAAAAAAAATTCTATATGTACCACTGTATTAGAGTCGAGTTGTTTGAATTAGCAACTTGAAAATGAAAGTTGTTGGATAAAGTGAAGTTACCTCATGAAGAGTCCCTTCATCGCATGACAAAAGTATCTGTGAATGGCTCACTTGGAAGAAAAACGTCTTTACATTTGATGTGAAAATGGAGAGTCATTATTTGTTTCCACTTCCCCTACTAGCCTCTAAGGGCAATGATAACAAAGAAATTGGACTTGTTGAATACGAAGAAAAGCTCGCCATGACCTGCATTGATAGAGAAAGTAATTTCATGGAAGTATGGATCATAGTGAAAAACAATGGAACAAGAGGCATTCGATAAACATAGGGGTTTTAACAAAGAAAGAACCCCATGTAAGTTCTTTGGCTTTTTATAATGCTGATGTTGTACTGATGAGATGTCGATTCCATATTTTCTAGCAATGTCGATTCGATAAGAAAAATTAATCAATGATTTTGAAATGGATGCGTTAATTTTTTTTTAATTTTAAATTCTTTTGAAACAATGTTGAAAATGACGTAAATACATCAAAAATATATTTTTTGGAATTTTTTTATTTGTTTTGCTATTTTTTTATTTTTTATTTTTGCTATTTTTGGATTATTTTAAAATATCTGACAAAGGAAGTCAAAATTTGGGTTATGATATAAAGGATAACAATAAACACATAACAACCTTAAAATTAGGGAAATCGACACTCCAATTAAGTCAACCAACTCCTAAATTGGCAAAAATGATGATGGTGAGGTGGTGTTGACAAAGTCCCTACCAAGAAAATATATTGCAATTGGATCCCCTATCAAAATTGGATAAGTCCTCTCATTTTTGTGTTTTTTTCAAAATGCCATCTGAATTTTCAAATTTCTTGAGTTAAAGACAAAATTGGCTATCCATATTGAATTAATAGAACCTCCCAAGCCATGTCAAATTGATATTTTGGTCCTTGATCCTTTAATTCCTTAAATCATAGCCAAATTTCATTTAACTCCTAGAATGCCTCTTAAATAGAAATTTTTTTTAAAAGAGTTTTCTTGTCTATTTTAACGCGAGAAAGTTTTGTAAAGCTTATTTGAAAAAAATTCTAAATTATTTTGAATATGTTTTTAGCTATTTTTTAGAAAAAACATTAGGAATAAAAATGGGTTACAATTGTTGCCCTCTTTTTACAATGCTAACAATACAAAATCTTATAGAAATGATTTTTCATAGGCTCTATGTCGTAAACTTGTAAATAAAAGATGGTGCATATGAAAATTTTGGAAAATATATGAAAGTCAAAAGGTAACTCCACTGGAGAATATTGAGTTTTGGCTAAATTAAGAGGTAACCAACCTCACTGAGTGCTTTTTTATCTGAGAATTTTAAGAGGTGACTTATCTTGTGGTCCTTTTGAGGGGGGACCTACCTCCTAGTCATTTCGAGAGGCAACCTACCTCGTGGTCCTTTCAAGAGAGTGGCCCATTTCATGGTCCTTTCAAGAGAGGGGAGGGATCTGTCTCGTTGGAAGAAACCTTGTGAGATCGTTATTGGCTTTTTAAATTTATTAAAGCATATTTTTGACATATATGAGGGATTTCTACAAAACATTGCACATTGCTAACATTATATAATAGATGACATGTAAGTATCTTTATCTAGTTAGAAATATAGGTTTTCACCTTTTATAATCCAACTTCAAATTTTATAGTAGGACCTACTACTTCTATTCAGGGTTGGCTCTACTAGTCACTCGTCTTACCAACTTACTTGAGTTCACCCATATAGACCATTCATATGATCACCTCTGTGTCATTTAGCCTTGCCCTTCCACCATAATTATTGCCCTTTTACGTGCACTCACAAAAAATTCTACTTTATCAATTATTCTATTAGGAGTGACAAACTATTTCTCAACTATGATGTTGTCCACTCAACTTGATTGTGCCCTTTAAGTTAGCTTATTCATGGCCTAAATCAACATTTTTTTGACCGTATCCTTTCCTCATAACATTTATCTTTGATTTCATTAGGAATTCTTTACTCATGATGATTTTTCAAAATTTAACTATCTTGTCTTTTGGGGAAAAAAAAATTCTAATGTAAGCTTAAAAAATCTTGTTTTGAACTTTGTGCATTCATTTGCAATTACAATTTAGAACAATCTAGGCAATTCTCATAGTGGTTTTAGGGGAATGGGGATTTGGTCCATTCATGCAAATTGTCATAACCTAATTTTTACTCTCCATAAATTTCTTTTTTTAAAAAAATTATCTTTCAAAAAAAAGGTTTTGGGTTGTAAACAAGCAAGAATTAATTTGCAACTAGTTAGAATTAAATGTGGGACTGTAATTTTGGGTTTAATTAAACAAATTTGGAAAAAGGGATGGAATTTGTCATAATTGGAAGAATTGAAAGATCAAAGGTCAAAATGGAAAGATGGAAAAGTTTGAAAGTTCATTCAATTAGGGTTTAGTTGCGGAAAAAAAATTGAATTAAGGGAAAAATTGGATAAATAAGCCAAAGACTAAAATGAAAGGGATAGAAAGTTTAAAATTCCAAATAATTCAATTGGAGGGTTAGTTGAAGAAAATTGTTGAAATTTAGAGTCAATTCAACCAAAAATAAAAGAATTAAAGGTTCATGGACTAAAGTGAAAAGGTCTTGGAATAAGAAGGGCATTTTTTGTTTTAATTAGGGACTTAATTGAATAGTATTTTAGAGATAAAATGTAACTTAGGTTGTAATTACATAATTTGAGGAACTAAAGAACATATATTAACAACGCTAATATACAGGGACAAATTAAGAGTGACCGAGGGCCAAATTGAAAGGGTTTCTAAAATAAAACCAATATTGGGCTGAATTGCGAGTTTCTAAAGGCAGGCTGAAATGAAAAAGAAACCAAAGTGATAGACTTAAAATAGATTAATGGAATTGATGTCATTTCAGGTAATTAAGAATCTTAATCCCAAAAACAAGTGACGCTTCATTCAGCAAGAAGAGAGCCGACACGTCATCTAGTTTCTTCTCCCCTGCATCTCTATTTTTCTAGTTTGTCTCTAGCCAATAAATGCCATGTCAAGCCAACCAAAAACCCTATATGACATGTAAACAAGCCTTCAAAATATTACAATGTTCCAGTACCCTTTAAGCTAGATTTGTAGTAGAAAATTAGACAAGTTCTAGAGAGATTAAGGGCTAGGATGTCTTCCTGAATATCAAGGGTGTTGATCTAGCCAATAAAAGACCCTAAACCTTCCCTCATTTTCTTATAAATACCCCTCTCAAACCCTACTCAGAGAGGGCAAAACAAAGAAAGACTTGAGAGAGAAGAGTGGAAATATAAAAAGAGAAAAATTAAGTAAAAAATAAGGAGAGAAACGAAAAGATAAGGGAAAAGAAAGACCATTTTGAGAGGAAGGAAGAAATAAATAGAAAGATTAGAGAATAAAGAAAGAAGGGAATGGAAAATAACCTGAGTGAGAAAGAACACCTACCATGGAATCTCACCCTTTTTAGCCATTTGAATCTTCCATAAGAGGGTTGTAGGCCTCAAAAGTGAACTTAGTGCATTAATGTAATTGTTAAATATAACAATATATAGGGGGTATGCACAACCACTATAAGTAGACAACTTATTCAACTTTTTTTTTAATAACATATGGCATGCATCGTTGGGATGACTAACTATGGAACCTAATACCCCTATTTGACATTTAGGAGCCATTAATGGGTATTTACAATACCAGGTTGATTAACTTAGTGCTCTTGATTGACCTTTGAAAATGCAATGACTAGTTAAGGTTCATTTACAATAAGGAAACCTTGATGAACACTAGACCGAGAGGATCATGTGTTTTTAAAAGAAAACATTTTGAAGTCTTAAAAACTAAAAGAACTAAGGCACCACTCCTCATCAAAACCAAAGATAATAGCTTGCTATAAGTTTATTTACCCTAAACATTATAAGTGAATAAAAAGGAATTTAATTTTTGATATTTTACAATATTGACAGAACTCATATCAAGGTTCATTGAATAGTAGCCATCCAGAAGATATAAATGACGACATACATTTAATAAAAGTTCCAAAAAAACATGCATGCAAAAAATTCCCAGCTTATGCGGGCGATATAATTTTCTTAAACATAACTCCTGCACATGTAGATGGCTTAATTCTTTGCAAAACATAGTCCCCGCTTATGCAACCAGCTTAATGCTTTCAAAAAATAGCTCTCGTTCATGCAACCAACTTAAATTCTTTTAACATAATTTTCCATAATTTATCTCAATACTCATTTCACATATATAGATAAATTTTAACAACATTTCTATAACTAAAAAGGTGAGGTGACAGGCACCTACCTAGTACTTCAATGGTATGTGCTTTATCCACTACTGGTCCAACTTTAAATATCCCTCCAAATTTTCAAGGAAACACCCTTAACTAGTACCTAAATAATTCCAACCCATTGTTTATGCTTATTCAAACACATCCTTGGATTTGAACCTCATGGATATAAAGATTCAGAAATCCACAAGCAAGAATGAGACAATTCTAGAAAGCCAAAAATCATATTTGAGATCGAACCTTGATTCAAAGATTACTAAAGGTATTGGAATTGACTTGGATCTGTTGATTATAAAGAATCAAGAACCTAAAGTATATATAGAAAGAACATTAAAAATTAGTGTGTTGCTCTAAGCAAAACACTAATTTTATTCAATAATCCATGGCTACTAAAATTTGATAACTATAAACAACTTCAATAGACTCAACAAACAACCTTACTGACTCTAATGGATCATAGACTAAAGACCTAAAACAAAACAAAACCCAACTAAAACTAAAGCTTAACATATGTAATAAACTATAAAAAATGACTAACGGACCCAAAACTTGAGGGTTGCTATAGATTCATTTACAATTAAACTCAAAATAAATCAAATAAGCCTAAAAACTATTATAATGATAAATATAAAAAAGTTTGACCCTTATGCCAATATTGCCGCACATATAGGAATAAAATAACCTAAGATAATATAATTCCCTAGCTTAAATAGTCTTATAGCTGAAATTATATCCTAGACAGGCATTAAACTCAAAATAAATCAAATAAGCCTAAAAACTATTATAATGATAAATATAAAAAAGTTTGACCCTTATGCCAATATTGCCGCACATATAGGAATAAAATAACCTAAGATAATATAATTCCCTAGCTTAAATAGTCTTATAGCTGAAATTATATCCTAGACAGGCCAGGATAACAATTGCTACCTTATATAAATTTCATATAAATTAGGAGAATCAGATCTAAAATTGTTGTCATTTTGTTTCCTTTCTTAGTTAGGACAATTTAAATTGATAGTAGCAAGTCCTTGCACCTTGACTTTTTGTTTTATGCATTTTTATTCAATTTGTGAATTCCTTAAATGTAAGAGTACATGGTAATACCGTTGAACATATAAAAGAAAAAGGAGTTTGATTAAATGTTGAACTAAAACTTCCTAAAAGAGGTTGTAATTGATATGGTATTCTGATAAAAGAATTACCAAGTGTTGTGGAATGTTTTTAAAGGAATTGTCGTGTGATGGGGAATTCTATTGAAGGAATTGTCATTTGATGTGGAATTCTATTGAAGGAATTGTCGTATAGTGTGGAATTCAAATGAAAGAAATGTCATGTAGCGTGGAATTTCATTGAAGCAATTGATGTGTGGTGTTGAATTT
>Ga0325402_1001702_pt1 | contig 18434 bp, 21 predicted proteins | sample PopdelMetagenome_22_FD_207212 | JGI IMG/M metagenome (GOLD analysis project Ga0325402, IMG submission 207212) | Populus deltoides microbial communities from Bellville, Georgia, United States - Xylem-PdKOR-R3 | ecosystem: Host-associated > Plants > Phyllosphere > Stem > Wood/Secondary xylem... | reverse complement strand
CAATTATCCTAAATGTTTTTTTACTTCTATCTAGTAATATAAGTGAATATTTAGGTTAATTTTTATATATTAAAATTAAATTTCACATTCGCATCAAAATTAGTGTATTCTAAGAATTAAATTGACAAAATCATATAAAAACTATACAAATACACCAAGAAAATAAAATAAAATAAAAACCAAACCTTTAAAACGTTTTGAAAAGCCACTTATAAAAGTATTTGGGCATTAATTTAAGCCCTCACTATCCTTGGCATGTACTTATTTTATTTGCAATTAAAAATTTGAAAACGAAAAGGAGGAGATGGATTGGATTGGATTGAAAACATTGGGGCATAAAGTGGGTGGGAGAGAGCACTTTTTAAAGCCCTAAAATCCAAAACCCTACTTTTCAGCCTCGCTTAAGTTTTTCGTTTCCATCTGTACACTTCGAACTTCCGCTAAATGTGAAGGAAGTGTTAGGTTCCATTCTCTAACCACACCACACCACACCACACCACACCTCTCTTTCTCCCTTTTCCCAATTTTCTCTCCACATTTCCCCACTCCCCTAAAAGAAAGAGATACCTTTTTTTTTTTTTTTCTTTTTTTTGAAGGAAACGGAAACAGATGGACTCGAGAGAACCGCCACAGCCATCACCACAACCACAGCAGCTACAGTCACCGCATGCACCGCCACCGCAATTACAATCACAGCCAAGCATGATTCTGGTCCCCACCTCCTCCTACCCATCAACCACTTCTCACCTGATCAACAACCCCAATATCTCTCCTCAAAATGCTGCTCTTGGCGGTGGTTTCCCCTTCAATACGATGTCAGGAAATCGGCTGCAATCCAAGCCTGAAGGTGCTTTTGATGGATCGTCGCCCACTTCTTCTTCAGGGATGAGGTTTAGTATAGAGCCCGCCAAGAAGAAACGGGGGAGGCCCAGGAAGTACACACCCGACGGTAACATTGCCTTGGGTTTGTCACCCACCCCCGTCCCTTCAGGAATTTCGGCTGGGCATGCGGATTCGGGTGGCGGCGGTGTCATGCATGATGCGGCATCTGAACATCCTTCTAAAAAGAACAGAGGAAGGCCGCCAGGTTCTGGGAAGAAGCAGCTTGATGCCTTGGGTAATTGTTTGCAAATTTGTTAAATTTTTTCTTGAAATGCATTCTTGTGTTTTGATAAATGTATTTTTTCTGGACAGGTGGGGTTGGAGGCGTAGGGTTTACACCACATGTGATCACGGTGAAAGCTGGAGAGGTATGTATTTGTGCAGTTTTTGAAGTTTGTGCTTTGTATGTAATGCATTTTTATTTTGTTTGTTAGATTAAAAATGCTGGAAGTGCGAATAATATAGTCTTTTTGAGTATTTTTGTTGATTAGTTAGATGATATCTCGGAGATAGTAGAATATTAATATTTAATTTTTTGCAAATGAAGTTTTCATTTTGATTTCAGCAGTGTTTCTTTCATCAATCTTTTAGATGCACAAAGGCAATACCCAAAAGACCCAAATAGTTGAAGTTCTTGGGAAAGTGAGAGGTTTTTCCTTGGGATGGTTGTTGGTTATTCGTATATGTTTATAGTGTGACGAGAGACTTATTTTTCAATATTTGATTTCAGCTCATTTTGAAGGATATATTTTCTTAATTATTTGTTACTTGGATGCCTAAGCCTTTGAACTTTACCCTGTTTTTCAAGGTAAGTCCATTTCAATAATAAATCTAAGGTTGCATTTTTGTAATGAAACAAGTTCATGTTGCCAAAACAAATTAGAGGTAGCCTAGACTCTTGGGTTGGTACTTGCATGTAACATACGTGGTTGTGCTGCATTTCAGCAAGTTTGCAAATTCAACAATTTGGAATATCTGTGTGTGTGATCAAATTATGTGGTAACTTTCAATGCTTTTTTGTAATGATTTTGAGAGATTGTTGGCAAAGCTTAATGTTTGATAAATAACGATGATCATAAGTTTTGTACAATTGCTATTAAACTGGCTATGCTTTGTGGCAATGTGTTGGATGAGGAAGAAGTAGCATGCTCGTAACATGAGCGCAAATTAGATGCAGTTTTTAACATAGATTGTATATATACCAGAAAGGACTGAGTAAGAAATGACTACAACCATTGTAATGTGGAGCTGACAATTATCTATGAAAAGTTAATGTCATTAAGCTTGTTTTGTTATATCTAATGTTTAGTGTTCAAATTCAAACTGAAGTATTGGAAGAGATGGGGAGCAGAGAGAAACCAAACATTTATTTGGCTTAAGTGACAATCTGTCGAGTGATAGCTTGCAAACCACATAGCCCATAACAAATGATCAAGGAGGTAGAACATGCAGCCTGCTCCAAGCAGTTTGGAACTCAGATGTAATTGTGCCAAAGAGTCTTCTGCTGGTTAAGTCTCTTGTAATTTACTGGAGGAGGGGAATTATTTGCTTTACCATTAAAATATATGTCATGCAAAACAAAGTTTCTGTCTTTTAATGTGTGAAGGTTTATATAGAATGGGATGGAGGCAGAAAAGGAAAAAATATTGGAGCAATGATGCCATGCTTCAGATCTGGAGTTTTTACTGGATTTACAAAAGTCAAAAGCATTTATTCTCTGATATGATGTTTTGCAAGGATTTCTTCTCTCTTGCTGTATCAAAGAAAGAATTTTAGTTGATTCCTGTTTTTTTTTTTTGAAAAAAGGGGAAGATAAAGTATTTTATTTTATGGGTCATGAACAAAACATTTTAGTTGGGGGAGAGTTCAAGACTTTTATGCTTAATTTCAAGTTTGTTTGAAATTATTAATCAGAAGATAAGGTTGTTTTGTTGCTCTTACTCTAAAAGCATCACATCACACTCCAAGTATTTGCACTTAATTGCTTCTGCTGAAGGGAGAGCTTCTGACAGCATACTCCAAATTACTTGCAAGCCAGATAAAGCACTGACATTGATTTATTCCTTATGGGAGTCGCTAAAATTTCATTATTTCCATTCCTCAAATTAGCACTGCCCTTCTGAGTCATTTTCTGAAAAATAAGTGCATCTTAGTGCAATTTGATGATTTGCATTCACACTTCCTGATGCTTAACGAATTATTGTTTAAATTAGCACCACATTATCTTTTTTTCCCAAATGTAGACATGCTTCATAGATCCCAATGAACAGTTGTTTTCTCTACCTTTCTATTTTCTGAAATTAAAGGTGAGGATATGGTGGTGGAGAGGTGGCTATGAAGTTCTGTTATCTCTCTTTAAATAGGAACTATGAAAGCATGTGAAGTCTTCTAACAATATACCCTTCATTTTACAGGACATAGCATCAAAGATTATGGCTTTTTCACAGCAAGGGCCACGGACAGTTTGTATTCTCTCTGCAAATGGTGCCATCTGCAATGTTACACTTCGCCAACCAGCAATGTCTGGTGGTTCCGTGACATATGAGGTACTTGTGATGTCTATAAATCACCATTAATCTTGGGAAGCTTTTTTTTCTTGCAGTATAGATAATTCAGGTACAATGGCCTTCAAGTACCCTTTGCCATTGCTATAATTTAATCTCAAATGCCCGCAACATCTTCATTCCTTATTAGAACCAGATTTGTGATGTTCTGTGAATTTATATTTTAGATGCCCTTGTCAGCCTTGCACACCAACACACATCATTCATTCTGGACCTGCATTTTAGCTTGGTAAGAGCAAATAAGATGCATTGTGTGTGGCTGTTGGGGGTGTTTTTCCTAAATATATAGCGTGCTGTCAAGCTGGAAACCATGGTCTGGTCAGTCTATTGGTTGAAGTTTTCCGGGGCTCTTCATTTGCTAATTTATTTGCAAAATATTTGATAAGTATGGTCTTAGTGAAGTTGAACTTGGACTATAAATAATAGTTTTCTTGATTTATTGGAAATATATAAAAAAAATTCTCTTGCAAAACAGTGTGTGTATTGAACTTGTGTAAATGTTCTGCTTCATATCTTGGCATGGTCATTTTGTGAAATATGCAAGGTTATGGCCATTTCTAGGTCGCCTTTTTTGGGTCCACTTTTGCGAAGAGCAGTAGTGGATGACATTTTATTGAAATTGAGCTTCCCCAAGAAATCTTCCAAGAATGGAATTGTTGCACTTGGGCTGTGAATGGTGGGCTTCTTGTTTTATGGGAAACACAAATTCTTTCCGCACAAAAAGTAGTGTATGCATTGAACTTGTGTAAATGTTCTGCTTCATATCTTGGCATGGGTCATTTTGTGAAATATGTCAAGGTTATTGCCTTTCCTAGGTCACCCTCTTGAGGTTCATTTTTGCCAAGAGCAGTAGTGGATGATGACCATATTATTGAACTTGAGCTTCCTCGAGAAATTTTCAAAGATTGACATTGCTTCTGTAGATTCGAGAACATATATCCCATTCCTACCACATATTGGTTGAACAAAGTATTTTCTCATTTACTAGCATAAAGGAGTAGAATGAGAACTAGGAAAATCTGTAACTTGACTCTTAAATTGAGTTTTTCTCACAAAATGCTACTGGTATTAAGCTTACTGTTGATTGTGATAGGGATATATACCAAAAATGTGCATTAGGCTAATGCTGCACTTTCTAGAAGTGCACTAATTGTGCACTTTTTATGCTACATTGAATTGCATATCATTTACTCGATGGTGGTTTATCATTCTCCTCATGGAATGCTTGGAGGGTGTGGCTCTCAGCAGATAAAGTCAACCTCAAAATAAATCAAAATTTAGCCCTAGGGAAGCTGAGGCAGTTACAACATGTATATGTACTTATTTGCACCTTTAGATGCTGTTAAGCTGATAGTTAGAATTCTGCTTGCTGTCATTTGAAATCAAGAAGCAGAAAGATGATGTTGATCCAAATCATTAAGTAAGTTACATCCTTGGTATTGGTGGTTGTGTATGTGGAATGACATTTCTTAGGTTAGATGAACTTTGCTTGGTTGCTAATTGATATACAAAATATTGATGAGCTTCTTTCAATATCTATTGAATTTAAACCACTTAATTGCATTCTTCATGGAAATTAGGTAGAAATTTGACAATGAGGAAAATACTTCCATACTCTTGGGAACAAATGTTTGATCGTTTGGAGCAAATCATAGAAGATCTAGCTCTATTAATGGGTAACGCAAACGAGGATTGTGAAGAGAAGAGGAACTTGCCTGAAGATTTATCTCGAGGCAAGCCAAACCCTAGATCTATTCTTGAATTTGGTGAGATTCTATTCTATGATGGGAGATTTTCGAAGAAAAGATTTATTAAGTGGTTGGTAAAGTTGGAAGCTTTCTTTTATTTCAACAAGGCTTATTTTCATCAAAAAGTAGGACTTATTGCACACAAACTTTATTATAATGCTAGAAAATAGCGGTTTGAATTTCTACACTTTAAAACTCCTATTGGTATGCCTTTAATTTCACCGTGGCAAGATTTGAGACAATCATTAATTTTGGAGCATATATAAGATAATTATGAAGAGATTTTATTTTGGGTAGATAAACAAATAGATTATTATTATTTGTCTTGTATTCAACCATCTCAAAAGGCAAAGAGAAAAATGTGGAGGAGTTTGATGAAAGCAAAATTTCAAAGTTATCTATTCATGTTGAAGATAATGTGATCAAAGAGGGTGCTGACAAGCAGTTTCAGTCTTTTGACCTTAAGTTGGAGAAGCCAATGGTAAACAATAATCTTTCAATCATGGATGAAGATATTGCAAACAAGGACATGAAGGACATGGGAAGTTCTGAAAAGTCTCCTAAAAGTATTTTCAAAGATTATCTTGAAGTTTCTTTATATCCAAAGGTTGAAGTATTGGAAGTCATAGATGATGATGAGTTCAAACTTGAAGAAAAAGAATGTGTGAAGGAACTACAGGTGGACTTCATAGGAAAAAAAACATAATATTAACTATGAAGTTTTTTTTAGCATTCACACTTTATAAATTAAATTTTAAAGTTCATTGGTCAAGGACATGCTACTTCATGAATATGTTGGCTATATTACTATATTTGAAATATTTGTTCATTTGGAGTGGAGAAGTTCAATTCTTGATAGATAACTCGATGATGATATTTTTGGAATTAGAGGGGATTGACCGGGGGGAATTTCTTCCATATTCTTGGCACAATAATGTTTATTGCATTATTTCATTAATGATTAAGATTTGTAGGTTTTGAGGATTTTAAGAAGAGTTTAAGATGCAGTTCTGTAAATCAAACATAAATTTTAATTCAACCACTGGATCAAGTTGAAATTTTTACAGAAGACTCTAAAAGCCATGTTTTCTATTGGGTTTAAATTTCATGATGATCGGAGATCAAGAAGACCTTCAAATAATGCTTAAAAGTTACTGTGCTATATTGTTTTTATTTACCTTGTTGTATTTGAGTTCTCTTTTCTATTTAGCTTAGGATTTTAATTTAATTAGTATTTTATTATTTAGAAATTTTAATGCTAGATGGATTCTATTAATTAAGTTTTAATTATAAATTATTTTCTTTAAAAGATTTTAGAACTAATATAAATAGGGATGTCTAGTTTATTTTGAGAAAAAAGACTATTATTAAGACTTTCAATAAAACACTAGAGAGTTTTTCCTAAATTTCTTTGCAGTTCAAGTCTGTAACCTTAGGGTCTGAGAACCCTAGCTTTTGTCAACACCATACGCCGTGTCAAAATTAAAGCTATTGCCAAGTCAACAGGTTCAGAGTTTTTAGGTCTTACATTTAATTGACTGCTTAGTACCTTCCTCACTATTGGTCTTTTTCCTGTTATCTTCAGTAAAATGATCTTCTTTCAAGATTTATTTTTGTCTGAATGTGATGGTGAATGTGATGGTGGCGGTGGTGGGTGTTAAACTTTTAACCAGCAGGTCCATCCCCTCTACTTATTTTTCAGGATTTAATGTTTCCCTCATGTGGTAATGCTGGCTTTTCTGTTCCTTTACACCATTTTCTTTTCAGGGCCGATTCGAAATCATTTCTCTATCAGGTTCCTTCTTGCTTTCTGAAAGTAATGGCAGTCGGAGCAGATCTGGTGGTCTGAGTGTATCGCTGGCAGGGTCAGATGGTCGAGTTTTGGGTGGGGGAGTTGCTGGGATGCTAACAGCAGCTTCTCCTGTACAGGTATTCATGCTGCTAAAAGCTGTCTTTATTCATGCTGCCGTCACTTGTCTTTTATTTGTTGCTATAATACTATGATGGTATTGGAGCATCAGGGGATCTTTGATATGCAAAAGCCTGACAGAAATATCGTTTGTTTGATCTATAATTCACATGCATTCCTTGTTTCTTGCTAGGTAATCGTGGGCAGCTTCATTGCAGATGGAAAGAAATCGAATTCAAGTGCTTCAAAATCTGGACCTTCCTCAACACCCCCACCCCAGATGTTGAATTTTAGTGCACCATTAACCACAGCAAGCCCCTCCTCTCAAGGGGGCTCAAGCGATTCTTCTGATGAGAATGGTGGCAGTCCTGTTAATCGGAATCCTGGAATTTATGGCAACCCCAATCAATCCATTCATAATGTGCAGATGTACCAACTATGGGCTGACCAAAATCCACGGTGAAAATGCTTCCCACTCAACACTACCGCGCTTTGGACCATTGACATGGCACTCCTTCCATAGTATATTGAGGTCGACACTAATCTTAACACCGTGATTGAGTCCGAAGCACGAATGCACTCCTCTTTAGTGTAGTCCAGATTTTTTTTTTCTTCACTAGTTTTAATTAATTCCTTCCCGGTCATCTGATCTAAACAAGCCATGGCTGCCTTAGGAACGTCTTAGTTGAGCGTGCTGTCTAGTAATGTTACTTTACTGTATTACTTCAGTTGTAAAAGTTATGAATATAATAGATGTCTTTAAATGGATTGAGTGGGATTCTACCGCCTATGCTCTTTCTGCCGGCTTACACGTGCGCATCGGCGCGCACAAATATTGGCGGGAATAATGTCAACGTTACATGCTCGGTTTGAGGTTTTAATGCCAGTGTGATAAGAGTAATATTGTTCTTCTTCTTCTTCTTCTTCTTCTTCTTCCCTGGATGAAGTGAAATATTATTGTTGCTGTTTCTGCTTGATAAAAAGGTGGTAGGAAAGCTTTAAATTGAAGTGTGGCGTGGTGATTTGCTGCTTATGGGTACGTACGCCTTGAGGTGGCAGAAGAAAATGGAATGCTGATTCTTTAAATCCGTAGGTGGATTTTATTTGAGAGTGAGATGCTTACTGTTATTGTTCATCATATTTTTAAGCCATTCATCATGTTTGGGATGACAATTTAACCTAAAGTTAATGGATGCTAATCCGAAGTTAGTGGATGTTAATCTAAATTGATCTAAATATATAATTGATTAGGTTTGAAAATATTGGTAAATTTAATTTGAAACTCAATTTTAACCCTATCCAAAACTCATATGTTAGTACTATGTGCATATAAATATAAATGTTCTACATTTATATTTTTTAAATTTAATATAATACATACATAGTTACATACTCCAACATTAATATTATATACTTGTATAATATTTGTAATTTCATCATTTAATATAATATATGTGTATGTATCTTGATTATTTATTATTTTTACTTTATCTTATGTTAATAATAAATAATAATTATCCAATAAATATTTTTAGATATCAAAATCTAAATAATAAAGTATGGATATCTAATTTTTTTATTATATAAATTATTGTGTATGTTTTAAAGTTATTTTATGTTTCCCTTAACTAAAAGGACTTTAAATTTAAATGTCGAGTGCTAAGTTTGATGTAAATGAAAAATATTATAATTTCGTGTTTAAATTCTAGATGTAAAATCTGGATTATCCTTACAAATCTAGATTTTTAACCCCAAATTTGTAACAATATCGCTTAAATGTAAGTTTAAAGCTTTGCAATTTTTTTACAGGCAAACAAAAATTATAAACTTAAAAAGTAATCAAATAACTTAATATTTTAAATTAAAAAATAATTAAATATTTAAGAACAAAGAACTTATATAGAGTGATCCCCAATCTCATTACAAAAACAAGCTAGACATCCTTAATAAAATAAAATATTTTAGGTTTTCTGTTTTTTTGGTAGTGAAAACTACAAGTTTTTGCTAGATTCTTACAATTATAAGCATACTGGTTATTAGCCTACAAGCTATATACTTACAAGTAATCAACCTGCTAGATTACAAACATATTGATAGACATGTTCTGAAGATCATGTAAACTTGATCTAATTATAGATTATACATCGATTATTGTTCTTTTATTAAATTGTTGTTGTCTTATTAATTTTAGTATATGATAGTAAATGTATAATGATTTGACGAGAGCAACGAATGTTTTAAAATGGAGAGAGTTAATAGTGTGATACGATATTTAAATTAGATAGGTTTATTTGTTTAGTAGATATTAATACGACTAGCCTTTTTATTATAAATACAGAGTTAATCTACATCTACAGAATATGTAAGCTATTGGTAAACCCATAACATAACGTTTGACATTTTGTATCCATAAAATAAATAAATGAATAAATTTAGAAGGACCTTGGAAATGGTATTAACGAGCAATATCCATTACTTATCCATGCTTGTAAATTTTTTAACTAGATATGGGTTTATAAATATTGGGTGGTCCTACAAGCTAAACAAGTATTTATGATATTATATTAGTTGAATTTGGATAATTGTTTTAAAGTTTTTTTTATGCCTATCTCTTGTAAAAATTTTGAATTTTAAAGTTAGATATTAACTTGATATTAATAATCTTAATTCTAGCTATTATTTCTATAATTCTAGACTTGTAATTTCAAACTTGTAAAGATATCAATAACCTAAAAAAGATTAACTTAGCTTTTTATAAATATTTTAAGGTAATTAATTTATTTTTTACTCTAAATAATAATTATTTTGCTCGATAGAATATTAATAGGTAAAAAGGCATTTTTGAAAGAAAAAAAAATTCTACAAGTCGTGCAAATCATATGTCAAACCCTTTAGTTTGAATAAAAATAAAAACTTTTAATGGCAAGAGCTGTAAAGAGTACGCTTTTATATAGAGAAGACATTTTGGCTGCAAGTACAAAGATGTCGTTCGCAACCACAAGGACACATCCTACACTAATTCCCCTACCCTTTCCTTCTACATTTGCAAGGGAGACTTGCATGCAGAGCATCACTAAATGGGCAAAAAAGTATACTGCTGGAGCATGAACTGATTCTGTTGATCCATTATGAAAACCTAAACATTATTTACAGTGAAAGAAACAGTGAAGCATCCATGGTAGGAAACAACAGCTTTGGTTCCATAACCTGCTTCGCTTCCTTCTCTTCGATGGAGGTAGCCGAGGCCAGAGAAAGAGTGAGAGACGTCGAGCATTCGTTATTTTTGTTGCTCGTTACTTCATTGGAATCCTTGGTGTCTTTGCTTCTATTATGCCCGGCATTTGGAAGCAGGGAAACAGCCCCATGATCGCGTGATTTCCCAAATCCCAAGGAAAGTTCAAGGTTTAGATTTCCAGATTCCAAAGGATTCTCACCATTCATGGGACCTCCTTGACACTGCACGGACTTAATATAAACAGGACTAAGATCAATTACCCCAGATGGCAATCTATCACCCAAAAACTGGAAGTCACCAGAAGTACTATGTTCCAACATTCCATTGAAATTTTTTATCCTTTTGCCCTCGCATTCTTCATCGACTGTTACCATTTCTATATCACTCTCTCTATTTGGATCAATTTGTTTTCCTTTCTCATTTTCCTTTTCTTGCCCCTGTACAATAAACAGCAAATATTTGAATTCATGTTCTTTTGTCAGTTTCGTATGATTAAGATGGTGAACTCCGTAAAACTACAGCAAAGGGGTCATAACTAGGCGAAGATAGTAACATTAAGATTTAAACTTGTGAGCATATTTCAAAAAAGCATTATGTAGGCATATCTCAAGTTTAATAAGATTAATAACTGGAAAACCCTTTAGAAACATGAACAGAAAGCTTGAAAATTATTGTGATCTCGCGAGAGGATTACATTTCTGTTAGAGTTGCATCGACAAAGGAAAGTCATAAAGAATCTATTCTTTTAGGAAAACTCAAGAAAAAGAAAAAAGGAAATTCAAGTAGAGTTATAATCAGTTCTGCATCAAGTTATCCTGAAAAAGGTACGCCTTATAAACAGCATCTTTTGGAAATAAACTGAGGAACAGTATAAATAAAAACATGCTGACTGAGTACTAAAATAATCTAAAAGAACATCAGTCTAACCCATCAGACCAAAGAAAGAAAAACTTGCAGTCTGATTCATGAATAGCAAAGCTTCCAAGATGGAAACAGCAAGCAGAATTTATGCTCTGTTAGTGCTTTTTCATTCTTTTGCTTTTTCCGGGTAAGCAAACTAAGGCGAGGTTGTGTGTGTTTCCTTTCTTCAGCAACTCATTTACTTAACATGATGCATTTCATGTACAAAATGAAAGATTAGCAACTAGGGATAGACCACATTACCTGAGAAGGGTCATTGTTTTTCACATTCCTAGACAACCGTTCACTCTTCATTGAAGTGCCATCAGAACTCAGCCATTTGTCAGAAATTTGAAAACCTAAAAGCTTCTGAAGTGGAGAAGAAACCTTGTTTTCGCAGCTCTCGCCCATTCTAGCAAGAGTAGACACTTCGAATGAGGTAACAGAGTCTGATGTTTGTTGAATATTGTTAAAAATATTTGAGGGAGACATAATTCCACTCGCATGAGCAGAGGAACGCAGGTTCTGCAAACCAGAATGTGCCACATTCAACTCGGAAAAACAAGTCCTTTGAGGATTTGGAGTTTCCTGTGAGCAATTTATCTTCCTCCCTCTAAATACACCCCATAAAAACAGCATTTGATTCCAACCTGGAACAAGTTAAAAATTTAACTGAAGTACAATAAACAAATCCTCATTTCATCTGGACAAGTAAAGCCAGTTTTCAAAAGTCATCGCTTACGCTGGGATCTTTTTGGAAGCAACTTAGATGAGAATATTAGCAGATCAAGTCCATCAATGTTTGCTTTTAGACCCAAGTTGTTCTTAGTCATGTATTCCATCAGGATCTTGTAGTTACTTTCATAGCTGCATGAGAAGTGTACAAAAAAGTTAGCCACCATGCAAGGAAGCATTATAATCTCCATAAAGTAAAACTTTAAACCTCTCCAAATCCTTGGCAAAAAAGTAGAGTGCAATGTTTTCTTCTTTGGCCTCGCTTTCTGGGGGCTGAGTTGGCCACATAACCAAGCAGGATGCTTGCTCTGCTAGAATTTTCTGGGGAAATTTACGCGCTATTTCATGAACTTTAGGTGAAGCACAACTTGATGCATGTGCTTGAATGCCATCGCAAGAACTAATAAACACTCCACTTCTCTGAATTCCAAATCCACCTCTGCACAACAGACCAAAATCCATTGATGAGACTATTCCAGGAAGAGCAGTGCCAATTTACAACATATGTCTTCAACAAAATAAAAAATGTAACAGTAAAAAGAGAAAAATGACATACTGCCATATGCACTCGAGCTGTGGGACAACAGAAACCCAAGAAGGAATATCCACTGCAGAAGGTAACCAGGTAAATCCTTTCAGATAAGATGGTTCATTAGAAGGGTGGATGGAGATCAAATGATTTTGATTTGATCTGGCGGCAAATGCTTCGTCATTTGATGCATCATTGAGAAGCTTTTTTTGTTCTTCATTTGGAAAGTTTCTAAGAGCAACATCCCTGATGGATGTTAATGAGCTACTTGATTTTCCATCACCTTGGACAGCCGTCATATCATGATGTCTGGGCGTAGACAAAGGCAGTACGCTAGCTTCCCCTCCATGCGGGGTTCTCTCATCCCTCATTGATGCAGAAGCATGATTATTGGCAACTGGTGATTTCTTCAATGATTTATGGAATGTAGTTTCTGATACAGCCAAATTTTGCCCTTTTACATGTCTTAGTCTTTTCATTTCTTCTACATGGGCCAAATTAGAAGAGATCTTTTTAACCTTGGAGTCAGCAGCATTTACATGGTCTGAGCTAGCTTTCTTGAATGATGTAGATTTGCATGGTATCCTGCCAACCCCCTCCTTATTGCCACAGGTAGCAGTTACTCTCCCCAAATTTTGCTTATTGACACCACCCTCTGACTGTTGGAGTTCAACTTTTGAACTTATATCAAGAGGTGATTTTGATTTTGAAAGAGAACCTGTAACCAAGGGTTAAAACTTAACCAAACAATTAAAAGAAGAAATCAAATGAGACTTAACACAACTTCTTCCTCAAGTTACAGTAAAAGCTTAACATGAAGTGATTTATTAGCTTAACTGTGGCTACTTGTAAGAATTCCAGAGAAAAATAAGAATTATTTCCAGAAGAAATACCTTCATAGGCTGGTTTCATTTTCCTCGTATCAATGTTCTTGAGGGAAGAACCCCGGCAAATTTCCACTTTGCTGCAAGGATAGGATTCTTTGGATAGCATAGATGAGTTGTGACCTTCTTCAAGGGCCATTCTTTTTGCAGTGAAGGTTTCTGAATCATCCACTGGTCTCTTAGCAGGGAAGTGACAGGAAGAACTATCATTTCTTCTGTTCTTATCAACACCCATCCCTTTAGTATTTGATTCCAAACTAATATTACAGCTGAAAGCACCTGAATTTTTGGAGTTCTTTATTATCTCATTCAGTGATGATTTCTCTAATTGAACTGCCTCTTCTTTTTCAAAGTTATTTTTCTTTTGTCTTTTATTTTCATCCACAAGCATGCACTCTTCACACATCCAATTTCCTTCAGGAACTTTCTCCAGCTTTTCACGCATGCAATATCTGGTTGACAGAAGTCAATGGGAATAGCTTAAATGGTACCCACATGAGTAGCACATATTTTCAACAGAATGACTAAATGAAAAGATAAGGATCCAGAAGATTAGTTATGTACTTACATGTGTTCTGCTCCATCACTGCACTTGCTACATGTAGCAAGCTTCTCCTCCTGACCCACATCCCCACAGATATCACAGACTTTTACCTGCTTTGCAATGACATCAGAAAATAACCAGGCCATGTCAATCCTGAAAGTATTTGAAAGTTCAAGCAAAATGATAGCAGAAAATGTAAAGACGTATATGAAATAAAATTAGAACAAGGTGTATATCAGGAGACTCTACAGAAATAGAAAAATTCATTAAATGCAACATGGTGAAGCGAAGTTCATGTTTCTAATGGCAAATTGTTAAGACAAGAACCCTTAAAATAATAAACAATAAGACTTGAAAAGTTTGATGTGATGTTTCTGTTACATAATTATCCAATAACTAACAAGATACAAACACTAGAAAAAACATCTCAAATAATATACAATTAGCCAAATTCAGGAAAGAATTTGGCAATAAAATTCATGTAGTAAATTACCAAGAAAATATGGTTCTCTCTCTCAAACAGCAAAAGAGAAAGGAATGCGCACGGATCTCTAACCATAGGATGGAGAACAGAAGCTTAGATAGAATGAAGGGAAAAAGAACTTTTTTAGCAGAACTCATATTGCTGGATTCACACATCACTTTAGTGAATCAAGGTAGGTCAACTGCACAAGCTAGGTTGAACAGTAAATAGGCATAGGTCATAATGGTTGCATCATGCAATCAAAATGAGAAGTCTAATTAAAAGTTATCATTTCCACATCAAATGAAATCTCTTTAATGAGTCTTGTAAAACAAGAATACAAACTTGTTCAACCGTGGAGTACTCAAGGATGGATGTGGTATGTTAACTAGCAATACTTTATATCATTCTAGTACCATAATAAAAAAAAATTCAGGACTCCATATTGTTGATCACAATGTAGACCAAGAATCATGGGTTCACTCCATTCAACTCAATAAACCTGTGACACAATTGTTTGAGGCCAAGCAAGCAGCTTCCTTTCCATGTCATTTTATAAACAATTATATCCAAGCCTGCCACACTAATTAACATTCTCTCGGTCATCTTTACCTTGAGTTTTTTCATTTATACTGCACATGAGCAGTCCATCATAGACAACCTCTCTCAATTTCTTCGGTACTCTGCATCTAACTTGTCGTGTTGTATTCATTCCTTATTCTCACGTTTCTTCTAAAACTTAGACATGCTATTAGCACCCAGTTTCAGCAATGCATTTAATACATATTAGCTTCTTTCCCCCTCTAGTAATCTGCACTAAACATAGATTGCCTATCAATTTTATTTCTTCCATTAAGAGCACTTCCATTTCAATCCTTGAGCTTATTCTGATGGTCATGCATATTCACTTTGGCGTTTTCCTCCACCATCAATCTTCACCACGGGCACATCTTTACTTTTAGATTACATCTTCTAAATTATAGCACACACCATAAGACCACTTCCGTAGTTCATATATTTTCTTCAGCATAGCTTATCTATCACAACACCTCAGAGGACTGGCCTTTGCCAGAAAACTTTCTAGTTTAAGTTTTTGTTGGTAAGCAGGATTTCAATAGAACCTAGAATATATATATATATATTAAGTTTAGAATTTTTTAAATATTTCATGCAAAAAAAAATATTATTGTTCAGAGCTTTCGGAAGTTGAAATTACTATTTTGCCAGCTTTACTAGTTTCATATTAATAAACATTATAAGCGCAGTATATAAAGCTCAAAATATGCCAAAATACATAAGAAAACAATACATACCTCATCTTGTATGTGGTCCAGTTCACCATCATGGTCCATGGGCTGAGCCTTTGGAGTGGGTTGCCATTTAGCAGGTTCATTTCCCTTCTGATCTGAACATTTTGCAACCGCAGCTTCTCCATCTTTCCTTCCAATCTCAGATTTCACAGGTTCTGTTTGGTTCTCTTCTTCATGTATCTGAGCATCAACCCAAAAGGTTGCTGCTCTCATCAGTGGTGATTCTATTTGCTCTTCGGAGCACTCAGATGGTTTTCCCTGAAAGAGACGAATATAATAAGTATCTAGGAAAATTAAATTGCAAAAGGTGTATTTATCTGCTTAGGGGAGAATGTCAATCACTCACCTTTGATGAGTTGGCCCCAATATAGAAATCTCTAGCTGAAGAAATATCTATTTGGTTAGATTTATTTGAAAAAACTGCAATTGTCGGTGAAGATTCTTTGGTAAACTTAATTAAGGTTCTAGGCTGATTATTGTCTATTGTATCAAATTGACCTTTAGCTAAAGAACAGAGAGTAGGTCGAACATTAGCAGCATTCTCAATTGCAGGAAAACTGTCAATTGAGGTTGAACTAGACGATACATTCTTCCTATCTGTATAGCAACGATGATCACCAGCAATCTTGTCTGTGTACTCTGAACCACTAATACAAGAGGCATCATCACCAATGCATTCCAATTCTTTTGGCTTCTGATGACTTTTAAACAAAATATTACTATCATGAAATAGTATTGTTCTGGATAAACCAGGATTTTTCCGAGCAGTCTGCTGATCATTTTCTTCTACTAGCATCTTAGAGTGTTCAGAAGTACCAGATGCTCTCAAAGTGTCTTTACTTTCTTCATTTTCAGAGAATGAATCATGACTTGAGCATGCACTTAGAAGGTTGCTAATCTCACTGGTGGAACGATTTCTACTATTGCATGAACTATCTACAGGGGATAGCATATCAGCACCACTGCGAGAGTATTGAGCGTCTACTTTTCCCTTGGAGGTTTCATATGAAAACCCAACATCGGCCTTCATTCTCAGCAGTGATGCTGCCATACAACATGAGCACGAGCTTGTGCACTCGTTACACGTCCCAGATTCTTCTTTGATGTGAAATTTATCACTTGAATACTGTTTGCTACCGAACATATTTTCTGTGACAGAGGATCCCTGCAATTGCAAGCTTTAATAATTACACCTAAGATGGAAATGCAGTAATAAGGAAACAATATAACTCAATAATGAAATTCCAAGATTCACAAACTTGAATGCACAAAAATAAAGTGGTAGCATGGATAGTTAAACCCATTGTTGGCAAAACTGACGGATTATAGCAAACAATACTGAATGAGTAGGTAGTTAATTTATTCACTAAAATTCTATTTTAGATGCTTAAAAGAATAAAGTGCAATATAACTAATGCTACATGGTAAGAAAATTAGTTTGGTATCATAAATGAAGCCATAAAAGCATAGTGTTCGATACATGTAGAAAAATGAAACTTTCTCCATTTGGAATTGATTGTGCAATGAATCAAATCCAGATTTTCCTATTTAATTTTGGAACACATAACTAAGAATCTAAAGTCCATCACAGACTGTGATATATGTCCTGGTGATGCTGAATATAATTAGCTCATTTGAAACAAAGCTCCCCAACAAAACTTGTCATAAATTAAGTAATTATTGAAAACTACTGGATAAAACGACTGTTCGGCACGTTGCTTTACTATCGTGGCAACAAGATTCATTGATGATCAAATAAGCAACGAAACAATCAACATATCAAAAGCATCAAACAAAATCAACTATGGTTAGATCACTCTTACCATATTCAACCCAACAGTGTGGTTCTTTCCATCTGAAGGCCCTTCTACCGGATAACCAACTTCAAATGTCGGCGCGATCTATAAAACAATAACAAACAATTCAGCTAATTAATGTCCACTGTAAAACAATTCAACTTGTCATAAATTAAATAATTATTGGAAACTACTGGATAAAACGACTGATCGGCACGTTGCTTTACTATCGTGGCAACAAGATTCATTGATGATCAAATAAGCAACGAAACAATCAACATATCAAAAGCATCAAACAAAATCAACTATGGTTAGATCACTCTTACCATATTCAACCCAACAGTGTGGTTCTTTCCATCTGAAGGCCCTTCTACCGGATAACCAACTTCAAATGTCGGCGCGATCTGCAAAACAATAACAAACAATTCAGCTAATTAATGTCCACTGTAAAACAATTCAACTTGTCATAAATTAAATAATTATTGGAAACTACTGGATAAAACGACTGATCGGCACGTTGCTTTACTATCGTGGCAACAAGATTCATTGATGATCAAATAAGCAACGAAACAATCAACATATCAAAAGCATCAAACAAAATCAACTATGGTTAGATCACTCTTACCATATTCAACCCAACAGTGTGGTTCTTTCCATCTGAAGGCCCTTCTACCGGATAACCAACTTCAAATGTCGGCGCGATCTGTAAAACAATAACAAACAATTCAGCTAATTAATGTCCACTGTAAAACAATTCAACTTGTCATAAATTAAATAATTATTGGAAACTACTAGATAAAACGACTGTTCGGCACGTTGCTTTACTATCGTGGCAACAAGATTCATTGATGATCAAATAAGCAACGAAACAATCAACATATCAAAAGCATCAAACAAAATCAACTATGGTTAGATCACTCTTACCATATTCAACC
>Ga0325402_1001699_pt1 | contig 18444 bp, 10 predicted proteins | sample PopdelMetagenome_22_FD_207212 | JGI IMG/M metagenome (GOLD analysis project Ga0325402, IMG submission 207212) | Populus deltoides microbial communities from Bellville, Georgia, United States - Xylem-PdKOR-R3 | ecosystem: Host-associated > Plants > Phyllosphere > Stem > Wood/Secondary xylem... | reverse complement strand
TTTATTTTAACTAGAGTGTTTGGTGTTAATTAATTATGTTATTTGTTGAAGTGTGTATTATCTGATGGTACATAAAAAAAAAGGTCTTGATGAAAAAATTATGAAAATTAAAAAATAAAATTGAAAAAAGAAAGGAAATTTTTAAAATGAAAATTAGAAATTAAAATAGAATAAGATCTTATTTTGACCACCAGTTCAATTGGTAATTTTTAAAGATTGATCCAACTTGGATACACTTGATTTGGATGACACACTAATACCTCTATCCATTGAATAGGACTAGGACAACATGTTGTTATACCAATTGAAGCAACATATAATATAGATAGGTTTACCAAATCTTTAATTTTGTATAGCTTTAAATTATAGAGAAAAAAACTAGTGTTCTGAAACCACTATAGCCCATAATTGTAGATAAGATTATAGAGAAAAACTCTAATATATTTTGAAAGGTATTTTCTAAAACATTCTCCTCTAAAAAATAACATACAAGGTTGTTTGAATAAAAATATCCTAATTAGTAAATTTCTAATTAAAACAAAAGTCTTAGTCTAAAAACTAGAAGAAAAATAAAGAAATTTAAAAAATAGTATGTTATAGGCTTAATTTGGGTTTGAAAACAAAATCATTTACAACTCAACTTCTTTTATATAATTAGCCTTTTAAATTTATATAGCAAAGTTTCAGTTTAATATGACAAAAAGTCATACTTATTTTTATCAAATTACACATTAGACTTGTATAAAATTCTTAAAACCAAAAGTTATACTTAGTTTCAATGACATTAGCAAGTTTATCATATTTTTGAAAAGCTAATAGATATTAGTCATACTTAGATTCAATGACATTAGCAAGATTATATAAAATTCTTAAAACCAAAAGCCTTTTTTCAACTATGAATAAAAAAAAATAATCTAAACTATTGGTAATAAATATACCTGGTTTTACAAGCTATCTCCACTATTATAATTCCAAGACTCATGAAACTAAAAATAAAAATAAAATAAAACTAACAAAAATATTATCAAATAATAATTGGTAACAACATTTACTCAATTTAAAAACAATACATGACACTAATTTTGTTTCATATACTCCCTTGTCAAACTCACCACAATCAATTCCAAACTATTTTTAAATTCATAGTTAATAAACACATCAATAACTAATAGACTATAATTATCACCAACACTTCAGCTATACCAAGATAGATTTTCCACTCATGGGTAATTTGATTCAATCCAATTTTTTAATATTTTTTTAAATCTCTCTTTAAACTTCCATATCCTAAAAAATTAGTATGAAGAATCTTGTATACCTGAAAATAATATTATTTTTCTATGTCATATTTAAAATATAGATTTGATTTAAAGATATAGAATTATGGTTAAATATATTAATGATCTATATTAAGTAGTAAATTATTATTTACTAGTGCAAGTGTACATATAAATCTTTCTATTTGTTTTTATATTCAGAAATCATGTATCTATGTTGAATCATGTGCTAATTATTTGTTAAATATCATATATGATATATTCAATAATTAGACATCAATTAGTTAACTAATTACGTTATATATTACTTAGGAGAAGAGAGATTATATATAATACTAAAAGATTATATACTAATTTTATATTTTTTTAATTAATCATATTTATTATCATATATTCATAATTATAAATTTAACTTAAATTATAAATTAGAGTTAGAAATTTAGATTGTTTTTTTATAAGATTTGAAATATAATATTATAATAATAATTATATATAAAAAAATTAAAAAATATATATTTTTTATTGATAAATTAAAATTTATATAATAAGTAAAGGTTGGATTATATTTTTTTTATTAGGTTTATAATAATTATATATATAAAAATAATAATTTTTTTTAAAAAAATACAGGATTAGATTAATTATCCTTTTTTATGTTTGATTTAAATGAAAATGGAGTAGTTGAAAACCCAATTCATTTGAATTTAGTAAAATTGAATACCTAATGGATTGAGTGAAACTATCATCTATAATATACACTAAAATAAATAAATTAATGGGTAAGTAACTCAAATAAATAAATTTAAAGGTGAAAACACAAATAGAAAAATAATGAAAGATTATGCATTAAATAGAGATTTCTTTTATTTCATAATTTTTATTATGTATAATGAGATAATAAACATATTAGCATTTGTCAAATTAAATCAACAACATGCACTCAAGGTTAATAAAAGTAAAAGGTTAATAATTCAAATAAATAAAATTAAAGCCAAGATACCAATCCACCAACCTATACATTTGAGGCACTATTTGTATATAACTTATTTTGTTTTAGGACTGGTTTTTTTATTAAAAAAACATTTCGCTAAGAAATCTATCATTATTTGTACTTAGAAGTGGTCCTCAAATTTAAAAATAAATCAATTTAAAATATCTCTTCTTATTAACATTTATAAACTTTAACTAATTATAGGTATTTCTCCTTACTACCCACCAAAGTCTCAAGAATCCCCCTATATACACAAAAGGTACATTATGAAGGATTTAGTTTTCATCTTAATAGAGTATGATAAATATCTCTGGGAGATACTTCATGTGTTCAAAGCTTATGTTTTAATGTATATATGTCATTAACATAGACTTTTCATATTTCTACCTTGTAAGTCTTTAAACTCTTAGTCTATTATTTTTTAGCAGGCTTTGACATTATTTAGACTAAAACATGGTTTTATAACATAATATGCTTTGATTAACGATGAATGAGGTCATTTATTTATTATTTAGTTGCAAAGATATTCGATAAAATCCAGAGTTTGCAATCAATGAATTTATAAACTCAAAATCAATAAGATAATTAATTAACTTGTCTATTTTTAGGTATAACAAAGCAATTTTTAAGGTAGTTTTTATTCAAGTCGGTGAAGTTTACATACGTCATTTACTATTTGTTGGATATAAGGATTATAACCATATTTGTTATCCATTCTAAGTATTTGACTTCCCTTATTAACTTGGCCATTAATAACTTGTCTACCTTTTATCGATGACCATCTATAACTTGGCCACACACATTTCTTCTTTGTCTAATCAAAGGATTTTGAGAGTCCATTAGTAAGTTATTACTATCATGTCAACCTAGAAAAAATAAAACTTACCTTTGTTTACTATTGGAAATATCTTGTGTCCTGTATTTGTACATTATCATCAGTTTCCTGAAACTGTGGTAGCGGTTAAGGATAATTTCGTGTATAGCCATAAATCATAGATCTGATATGTATATCCCTTTGCTGTTAGGCTAACTATCCAAGAGGGATTGAAACAATAATTGGCTAAAGGTTTCTATATGTGTGTGTGTGTGTGTGTGTGTGTGTGTGTGTGTGTGTGTGTGTGTGTGTGATTGATTCCGCTTGATATCAATAAGAAACGTGAAACTCTTTAACTCATAATTTCTTCATGGTATCAAAGCTGTGATCTCTCTTCACTTCTTAATTCTTTCCTTTTTTTTTTGTCATGGAGGAACAAAGGAGATGGTTACCTCCTTACTCAACGTTACTGATGGTGATGTCAACACTGCTCATAAATTGAGTTTCATGTTGTTGAATGAATTTAATTACCTTCCTTGGTCAAGGGCAATCACAATTACTCTTAATGGAAGATCAAAGTTAAGATTTATTAATGACATAATTAAATCTCCTAATGTTAGCTTGCTGGAGTATGAGGCCTGACTATCAATGGATCAACTAGTTATGTTTGGATCCTAAATTCAATGGAGCGCAATCTTGCTGAAATTTTCAGTTACTTTAAGTCCTCTTTGGATATTTAAAATGTTGTTCGTGATATGTATAGAAACCAAAACAACTCTGCCTAAATGTTTTAGATTCATCAAGACATTGCCGATATTAATCAAGATGGAAAACCTTTTGTCAGCTTATTGGGAAACTTAAAAAGGCTATGGAGTGAATTGGAGATCTATCAACCTCATACTATAGATGCAACTGTCTTGCGAAAACAAACAGAAGAAGACCGTATCTTCCAGCTATTGGCTAGGCTTAATCCCGATTTTGAGGACTTAAGAAGTCATATTCTGATGAATATTGAATTTCCATCCTTCCAAAATATGTGTGCCACAATCCAACATGAAGAATTTCGTTGAAAAGTCATGTCTCGTATTATTGCTCTAAGTAATCCTAATGTTCGTGCTTATCTTACACGTCCATTCTTTGAAGGAAAAGTCTATAAGGAAAAACAATTGGATCTTAAATGTCAACATTGCCATAATATTGGACATATAATTGATCGGTATTGAAGTTTGCACTTAGACATAAAGCCTAAATTTATGAAGGATCAGATAGGGAAATAAACTACTTAACATAAAGCTAATTTGACTACATATCCCATTGAATCATTTACTTTTAGCCCCGTTTCTCTACTGAATGAATTTGCATGCTATCTGCAAGACAGGCATGGTTAGGGAACAACTCAAAATGAAGAACAGAATCAGCTTGCAGCTATTCTCAGTCAGTTTGCAGGATTCCTCGCTGATGCAAATTCTAAAACTAGTCAAGGTATTCTACTTGCCTTTATGATTGCATTTCAGATTGGTAGCTTTCATGATCTATGGGTTATTGATTTTGGTGTCACTGATCATATGTCTAATAAGTTAACTAATTTTTTTGATTTCACCATTTTTTTCCACCCCTGTGTTTGTCTCTGTAGCAAATGGAAAAGGTGCTCCTGTAAAGGGTAAGGGAAAAATAAAACTTGTGTCGCACAATGTCAAGTCTGATGTTCTTTATGTTCCCTCTTTTCCTTTCTAGTTACTCTCTGTTAAAAAAATGACCATCTTATTTAATTTTGAAGTTATATTCTCTCTTTACAAGGTTATCTTTCAAGACCTCATCACCAAGAAGATGATTGGTGAAGGATTCCGCTTGCATGGACTCTACTACTTCACTTTTGATTCTCGAATTTTAAAAGGATTTCAAGCTATTTCTACTCCTATCAGTAAACATCTTATGGCATCGCTGTCTAGCCCATCCTTCAACGTCTGTCTTTAATAAAATAACTCCAGTTTTGCCTAAAATAACTCTTGATTGTGCGATTTGTCATTTTTATAAGTCATCCAAGCTTCCCTTTAAATCATTAGTGCCTAAAACTACTCAGACATTTGAAATTGTACATTCAGATGTTTGGGGACCTTTCTCCACTTCCCTTAAAGGTTTTAAATACTTTGTAACCTTTATTGATGATTTCTCTAGGGTTACTTAGGTCTATCTATTAAAATTAAAATGTGAAGTCTTTGAATATTTAAGAAATTTTTATATATTGGTTACTACTCAATTTACAACTAAAATTAAAATTTTCTATTTTGATAATGGCACAAAATATGTTTCATGATATGACAAACTATTTAAGCTCTAATGACATATTGTATTAGACTAGTTGTGTTAGTAAGCTCCAATAAAATGGAATTGCTGAATGTAAAAATCGTGATCTAGTAGAGAAAACTCGAGCCATAATGCTTCAAATGAATGCTCCTAAACTTTTTTAGTCTTATGGAGTTCTTGTTGCGACTCATCTTATAAATTGTTTACCTAATCGAGTGCTGAATTTCAAATATGCTTTTGAAGTTTTGTAGGATAAAGAACAAGATGTGTCATACCTTAAAGTGTTTAATTGTACTTGTTATGTATATTTACTAGCTACTTAGCGTGATAAACTTTATCCTAGAGTTGTTAAATGCATATTCCTGAGTTATTAACAAACTTAGAAAGGGTACAAGTGTTGTGAGCCTAAGTCTAAGAAGTTATATATATCTTTAGAGATGTACGATTTGTTGAAACTAGTTAAGAAAAGATTAATTCTCTCCGAATTTTTCCCTTTACTTAATGTTGATCCTCGCCTTGAGTATTCTACTAATTTGCTTAAGCCAGCTACGGACCGCATTGCAAATTTGTCATCCCCTATGATTGTCTCTGATGACAACTTGGATACTTCCGGTGATGTTCTTCTAGAAGGTATTGTCAACTCAATTGAACAACAATTATCCAATGTTAAAGACAGGGCAAAACCTCTACGATGTAATCTACCACAGACTCGTCACCCTCCAACTAAATTACAAGACTATGTTGCCCATACAATCAGGTACCCAATTACTAAATTCTTGACTTATCAAATATTATCACTTCTGCACATAGCTTTCCTTACAGCGATCTCCAGTGTTCATGATCCCAAGAACTTTCAAGAAGCTCAATCCCAACGTATTTGGCAAAAGGCTATGGCTGAAGAACTGATAGCTCTCGAGGAAAATAAAACTTAGAGTGTAGTTCCTATTCCTCATGGAAAACATGCAGTTGGTAATCGTTGGATATTCAAAATGAAATTCAATTCTGATAGCTTTATTGATCGACATGAAGCTCATCTTGTTGTTCAAGGATTTACTTAGAAGTTCGATATGCTAAACTGAGCACTACTCTTGAAGCTCTAAGTTTTACAAGGAGTTCAGCTGATTCTTCACTTTATGTCCAACTCAGTATAAATAACAATCTTATGGTGCTTATATATGTGGATGATCTCATCATCACAGGTAATAATAGTGAATCTATTGCTCAGTTGAAAAAGAACCTCCAGCACCAATTTCCAATCAAGGATCTTGGGTATTTGAAATACTTCATTGGAATTGAAATGACAACTTCCAACAACGGGTTGTTTCTAAATCAATAAAAATACATTGTAGACTTGCTTCAAGATGCTAGTTTGTTATATACTAAGTCTGCTGCCACTCCACTAGATAGCAATTAAAGCTGGATTCAAATGGAGAAGCTATTGATTCTCCTAGCTACCATCAAAAACTTGTTGGAAAACTTATCTATCTGACTATTACATGACTTGATATTGTATTTGCTGTTAGCTTGTTAGTCAACACATGCATGACTAACAGCTAGGAATGGTTAAACACATTATGTAGTATTTGAAAGGCTCTATTGGTCGTGGCATAGTTACTAATAATAACAAGGATACGAACACTGTGGGATACTTTAATTTTGATTAGGTTGGTAATGTACTTGATCATCGATCAACTATAGGTTATTTTATGTTTGTTGGTGGTAACCTAGTTTCGTGGAAAAGTAAAAAACAACAAGTGGTGGCTCGTTCTAATGCTGAGGCTGAATATTGTGTTATGACCTCAGCTGCATATAAGCTTGTATAGCTTAAATGCCTCCTAATCGATCTAGATTGTTCATGCAGTATTCCTATGAATCTTTGTTGTGAGAATCAAGCAGTCATTCACATTACATCTAATCCTATTTTCATGAACACATGAAGCACGTTAAAGTTGATTGTCATTACATTCATCAAAAAGTTTAGTTAAAGCTTATTATTACTCATTATGTGCGTACAAATGATTAATTAGCTGATGTGTTCACCAAAGTTCTGTCGTCTACTCAATTTTATCGGCTATTGAGTAAGATTGGATCCATTAACCATCTGGATCCAATTTGAGGGGGAGTATTAGAAATATCATGTGTCCTGTGTTTGTGTTTGTGTTTGTGTTTGTATATTATCATTAGTTCCTTAAAATTGTGGTGGCAGTTAAGAATAATTTCATTTATAACCATAAGTCAAAGATTTGATATCTATATCCCCTTGCTGTTAGGCTAACTATCCGAGAGGGATTGAAGCAATAGTTGGCTAAAGGTTTCTCTCTCTATATATATGAGTAATTTTGTTTGATATCAATAAGAAACGTGAAACTCTTTCAGTCATAATTTCTTCATTTACTTTTAGCAATTTAGTAAGAATGCTTTATCAGTTTTGAATAATAAGGATGCCACTCATGTGGGAGTTTGATTTACTTTTTAACATGAGTAAAATTGAGTAGCAAAAAGGAAAAGAAAATTAAGGCCTAACTAGTCAGCATAAGAAGGAAAAAGAGAAAGCCCAATCGAGGATGTATAAAAAAAACCCAATTAAGAAGGTTAAAAACTAGGATAAGAACTGAGTCCTAGAATGAAAAGATAAGGGCACCAAAACCTAGTTCAAGAGGAGAGGAAATGGATTCAAATCTTAGCCCATCAAACCTCTTATTTTATATGTTTTTGGCAATTCTCCATTTAAAGTTGAAATGACTTCTCATTGTGTTAAGGCGTATAAAATGATATTAAAACACATTTACAACATTGCATCATGCTTACTTGAATGTCTTGTTATACATAATAGTATTGCCACTCACTTGAAAGTTTTGATTTACATGATATGAGTTAGCCCACCTGAACGTCCCACTTTATGTAACAATGTGACCACTCACCTGAACATCTCATTTTTACAAACATCACCATTACCATTGTCGCATCCGACATCGCGGCGGCCTCAAAAATTATCATGGAAAAGAACAGATTTCTGGCATCTTGTTCTTTAATGGGGAATGGTCTTGTTTTAAGGAGTCGCCACCTAGTATTATGGTCACTAGGAATCATAACTGGTCAACAGAGATTCTATGGTTCATGACTGGTTATGTAAAAGGAAAGATATTATCACCTCTTAAACATCCTGCCTGAGGCAGACTGCATTGCTGGTTTTGTCTTAAATTGCTAAATGTTTATTAGTTTATGCTATGATAATTTGCTTATAATATTCCTGACTCTGGCGCCAGTAAATATTCAACTACGGATAATTTCAACTATGGCATTGGTAAATATTACTTAGTTATAAAATAAATTTAGATCAATATTTTTATTTTGACCCTAACGCTAGTGAATAAACAAATAAAATACATTTATTTTCACGCATGCACATATTTTTTTATTTTTCTAGCTAAATAAAATAAAATACAATGAATAAAAATAATGTAAATTTAAACCGGTATTTTTATTCCTGATTCTGGCGTCAGTGAATAAACCAATAAATTTATATTGTTTTTATTCATGCATACACATTTTTTATTTTATTTTATTTTTTCTACCTTTTATTTTTTTGTTTTTCTATTTTTTAGGGGCCGGGCCGAGCTCAGCCCATGTGGCTGGGCTGGGCCCAGCCAGCCCGGCCACTGGCCCAAGCCAGTGGCCCTGCTGGGCTAAGCAACACGCGTGCTAATTCTCGCGTGCTGCTACACTCTGCAAGTGAATTAAAATTCACTTGCACGGTGCAAATGCAAATTAAACAAAAGTAGTGCAAGAAGAACAGATTGCTTACCTAGTATGCTCCACGTTTTTCTCCTTCTTTCTTCTTTGTTCTTGTGATTCTGCGAATGGTTGGTTCCTGTGCTTTTGGTATTTGATCGATCACCTGTGCTCCCTCCGGTTTTCGTTTGTTGTTTGCGGCTGCCAAAGTTGTGAAGGAATTTTGCCTTCCCTTTCCTCTACTTTAACCTGCCCCTGTCTTTCCCTGAGTTTTTTTGTCTGGTTTCCTCCTTTGTATATTTGCCTTTTTTGCTGTGTTTTATGCCCTGTTTTTCTCCTCCCCCTTCATGAATCGTTTTGCTATGCCTTTTATAAAGCCCGAGAGCTTGCCTAAAAACCAGTCCCTATTACAGTCCTGCATATACAGGACTGTTAATCAATCCACGAGCGGGATCGTGGGCAAAAGAAATGGTCCATGATCAGATCGAAATGCTGCTATTTTTCTTGTTGAATAGGCTTTCTTTGCGCGAAATGGAAGGGATAATGAACAGCTTTTTAAAACGGCACCGTTTATGTCCTTGGGAATGACTATTTTTCACTTCGGTCCCTGAACTTCTAAATTATGTTGTCTTGGCCCAAATTTCAAATATATTTTTATCCATTCATTTTTTATTATTTATTCAAAAATTAGGTTATGACGACCATCACCATTACTTTTCATCAGGGACTTCCCCTAACAACCTAAAAAAAAAAACTTTTGTTCTATTATTATAAGGACCTATAATATGAAGTGTATAATGCTTACCATGCAAGGGTTTTATACTGACTAATAAAATGTTGAACACTTATTTTTTCAAGGATTTTATCATCATATAAACAAGCCTAGATAACTATGAACAAATCACAAACCTGAAAGAACATGTATAAAATATGAGATTACTAACTCATCATCAAGAGGAAATGAGACCAATTAAAAAAAATTAAGTCGTATGGTGACATTACCATTCACATTACACTATTCACTCTCTCACATATCATTGTGGATTGGAATAATCAAATTTTTCTAAATTTTCAATTTGATAATTAAACTTTATTTTTGCATGATTGAGCAATTTTGATCACAAATTAATAGTCAATCACATCTTTTTTTGAAAGAGAGGATAAAATTGAAGCTTAGAGGACCAAAGCAAAAAACATGGAGAAAATAGGTGGCAGCTTCAAATTTTATCCAAAAAATTAGTTTGATCCCTCATCCTTTTCAGTTACTAAACGACCGATCCTTATAGTTGTCAAAAATTGAAATTTGACACCAAACTTTATTTTCCTTATAGTTTTTTGGTTAAAAAATCCAAAGGCTTGATCAAGGTTGTCAAAAACATTTTTTTTTACACAACATGAAAAATACAATATAAACTCGAATAGTAAAATCATAAATTCGCAAGTACAATATTTTAACTAATTATATATTGACAATTCCAATCAAGTAGTAAATAATAATATAATAAAATTAAAATAAAATTAAAATAAACAATAGAAAAGTTCAAACACTTTAAAATACATAGTTCAATAAAAAATTCATACATAATTTAAATAACTTAAAAATACAATACAATACAATTATGTCCATATAATTTCATTAGCTAAAAAAATAACAAACCTAGAACAAACAATTCGATGGTGTGTCATCTTCTTCGTTATTCCTAAGACATTAATCAGAATCATTACCATCTAGAGGATTATTACTGCTACTACTAGCACCAAAACCAACACCAATATTGTCAACAATATTTAACTCCAAACTTCTTGAATTATCTAAATTGACTTCATTTTGAATCTCTAAATCATCTTTAATACTATGACTCTTTGTTTTAGCATCACTAAAAATGTCATCATCATCATTTTTATTTTTTTTTACTATTTTTTCTTCGTGTTGCACTATTAATGACACCAAGCAAATCAAAGTTTGATAAACTATTATGTTTTTCTCTATAGGTTATCCAATCATCAGATGAGAGATCATCTAAAACTTCACCAAAATTATCAACTTGCCTTTTGACTTGGTTATCATTCAATTTCATATTCCACATTAAAAATACTAAGTCATTTATTTTTTTATGTTACAAATAATTTCTTTGTTTCGTATGAACCTATGTAAGCAATTCAAATTGATAAAATATATGATTCTTATCAAATATAAAAATATTAAAAGTAAATATGCTCACATCTAGATGAACTACAAGTCAAACTTAGAACTCAGATTGCAAATATTTATAGTTTTGGACGTTCATCCCCATAAAAATCTCACCACTTAATTGGAGTTTTTTTTATCCCTTGTTGTCTTGGCAACCTCAATTCTAAGTAACCCTTTTGCATTCTTGAATGAATCAAGTTGTAAGTCAACTTTACACATTTCACTTGCATCAGGCACCATCTTTTCTAAGCATTGATATAATCCAATTTTAATGTTGGCATTAACTTTAAAATTAGGATTATAATGATAATGAAAATTCAAATAATATGTTGCATGAAGTTGAAGTTTTTATCTTGCATCAATAATATTCCATATAGGTTTATAACTACAAAATTAAAAAAAATATTAACATTAATATTAAATTAAATAATATAAAAGTGAAATAAATATTTTGCATCAACTGATAGTAGTAAATAAATAATTAGCAAGATAGATAATCCAATCAATACTTTTTTTCACATAACCAAAATTCACTTGTATCTTCTATTTTGCTTGATCCATTGCTTTATATATAAAACCAATAGTTGGTTTCACATCTATATCAACTAATTAAAGAACTTTAATTAAAGAATATGTTGCCTTAATACATTTAATGACATTATGCCAAAACTTGTTATCCAATACACAACTTTGAATTCGTTTCCCTTCTTTTGTTTGTGAAAACCTATATGACCTCCATTGGATGGAAGTAAACATTGTCATTAGCTGTATCTTACAATCACTCATATATGCAATAAGGAATTGAGTAGCAGCAGGCCCAATCAAATCCTTTCATTTTGTAAAGTGCTTTATCATGAAAATAAGAATAGTTCTTGAACATATGTATGAGGTAATTCTTCTCTCTTTAAAAATAGTTATTTGCTGGACCTCTAATTTCTTCTCAAAATCTTTCAATATCAAGTCAATACAATGGGTATCACATGGTGTCCAAAACAATCATTTTTCTCTTTCCTATTAACAATTCCTTTCTTGCCTTATAATTTGCAGGATTATCAGTGATTACTTGCACTATATTTTCCTCTCTAATCCTCTCCACAATAGCATCCAACATCTGAAATACCTTATCAGCAGTCTTGGATATATTTTATGTATCTATCGATGATAAAAAAAATTATCTATTTAGAAGTATTAACCAAAAAAAGTTGTAAATAGAATGTCTTTTCTTATCAGTCCATTTATCAGATATTATTGAGATTTTTTTACTAGAGTTCATAAAGAAATGTTGATAGATAGCCATGACAAAAATCATTGTCATCCTTGAGGGCATTTTAGCCGAGGAAGACACCAACTAATTAAATAAGATGTTAAATGTGAAGGTGGTTGGAAAATAGTTAATCCAATAGCATAAACTAGTGATTTTGGAAAATAGTTAATCCAATAGCATAAACTAGTGATTTTCACATCATATAATGAGATACTAGCCCATTGGTATGTGTTATGTTGCGGGTTGGAAAAAATTTCAAACAAAAAAAAAGAAGGTATTGCTAACGTATTTCCTAAAAAAGAATTAGATTTTAACCATGAATCTAAAATAATTTTTATATTAAACGATATTTTTATCTAATATTGAGACGTAAACATATTAGATTAACCTAGATCAATTCAGGTTAACTTGCGAAACTTGCGGGGATAATCTTGAAAAACGAATATAGAAAGCTATCCCTAAGTAACTTAATATGTTTAGGGAAAAAATGGTAAGAAAACAAAACTCAATAAAAAAAAAAACCATATGAACTCAAGTTAACCAACCAATCTCGCAACACATGTCATACTCGCCATCAGATTCAATAAATTTTTTATCTCATAGATTATTTTTTATTTAATATATTTATATATATGACAACAAAGTGCATGAAAATTGTGTTTTATGAAATATTTTTTAAAAAAGAAAAAAAATATGATAGATGCGTGGGACTAAGATAGAAAAAGTAAATTATTAATAACAAAGAGAAAATTTTCATTTTTTAAGTTAAATAAAAAAATAGACTATCAATAATAAAAGGTGAATTTGCATTTTTTTAAATCAAGGGACAAAATGCATTAAACAAAAAAAATAAACCGAATGTTGTGGTCTATCTCATTAAACTTGCGATTCAAGTCATGGACTCGACTAAGTTTAATATTTTTTTTCAAAAATCTATAGTGTGTGTGTGTGTGTGTGTGTGTGTGTGTAAACACATATAAAAAAAATGTTGAAAACAGCCTTGAAGCTTAAGCCTATGACCTTGTGCTTTGAGCCTGTAAAAAGAAAAGTTGAAGCGCGTAGGCCTTCAAGCCCACACGCCTAACCTTGTTATTTCCTTTTGATTAAATCATTTGTCCCTATTTCTTAAAAAAGAAGATGACATGTCGCCCATTATAGCAGACGACGTGTTGCCTATAAGCCGAGATTCAACAACCATCGTGGTGGTTGGAAAATAAGGCTCATTGTTGTCAAAATCATGAGTTCACTCGTAAAATCATATGATTATATGAGTGAAATGGTGGCTGGAAAATCAGACCCATTGTTATCAAAATCACTAGTTCACTCATAAAATCATATGATTTTATAAGTCAACATGTATCTAACGTGACAAATCAGACTAAAAACTCGAAAGCTAATAAAATCAAACTTGACTCGATAAACTCAACCAAACTCATTAAAATTGGTAGACGCGGACCAATAGTACGAGTTTGAATAAAGTATAAAACTATTTGACTCCCCTTTGCCCATTCTTAACCCTAACACCAGTCGATACTTCCACACACACACTCAAAACACCTATTTTTTTTTCTTTTCTTTGTTTGCCTCTGATTGTCTTCTTATGTGCTCTCTATTTTGACATGAATTAATCTTTTTATTATAACATTGTCTCATTCTCCTTCTCTGTTTGGAACGACTACAGAGAGCCATGACTATGAACAATAGATATTATAAATTGTTTTGGATTTTGTCACAACTACATGAAATGGTCATTTGATTAAAACTCATCTTTGAGTTTTGCATATATTAGTCAGTCCGAGTCTTGCTAAGATTTCTTTGAATTGTAGAATACATGTCATCTAAAAAAAACTACCAGTGGCAATAGGCTTGACATAGGATGGCAACATGATATAGATATTGATAAGAATTTAAAAAAAGTTCAGTACAAGTATTGTCAAAATTTTCAATGGAGACATTTATCATTTCAAACATCATTTGACTTGCACTCGAAAAGATGTTGAGCCATGCCAACAAGTACTAAAAGATGATTTTAAATGTTATGGTGAAAAATCAAGAAGTAATTAAGAAGAAAATAAAGGCTTTCCAATATATTGAAAAAGATAAAGATAAAAATAAAGGGAATGAAATTAAATTAGTGGACAAAGGAAACAGAGCAACAAGTGGAAGTGGAAGTATGCAAAACTACCATTAATCAGCGGCTAAAAAAGGATCTTAGAAAAGAAGCATGTCGATACATTACAGGATTTTTCTACACTATTGAGATTTCTTTTAACTATATAAAAAATTATGAGTTTGTTAAGGCACTTAAATTAGTTGCAAAACATGGGCCAGATTTTAAACCTCCAATCTTATCTTGTTTTTTTATTCGTTGAATTCTTTTTTTAATTGGAAGCACTAATTCATTCATGTCCATTTTTTCCTACAAACATAAGCAAAAGTTTCTAACCTTTTGGTAACCAAGATGACATTTCATAGTCTTTGTGTTTTACATAGCTAGCACTTCTCTCTATAATTTGGTGAGCGGAACAACTTGCTTTTTGATATGGATGGACCATCTTTTAGAAGTGTTTAAGTTTCATGTTATTAGGTTTTTCTTTCACTTTTCTATTTGGATTGAACCAATAATCTATCAACTAAACTTCAGTTGCTTTCACAATCTGAATATGATTTTTTATGACATCCTTCAACTTTTATGGTGACTTGTCTGTGTTGGGTTTCTCAAAACACATACACGTAACAAAAATGATAAATTTAAAATTTTTCAAGAGTCCTATAGATCCTGTTAGACAGATTTAAAGTTGTTTATGGTTATGCAAATATTACTTGAAGACCAGATGTTCTTTTTGGCTTTGAATAATTACTTTAAGGTTGGGTTGTCGTAGACCACAAGCTATCCAAGTGTATGACCTCTAACAATAATCCATATGAACCACAAGTGAGAAATCTTATAAACCCTTTTAAAATAGAGGAATTGTTATACCTTGGAGTAATAGCCTTTTTCTTTTGCATTTAGGTGTTTCTGTACCGTACTCTACTCACATTCTCTTAGGAAATAAGAGGCATAATATTTTATTTATAGGGTAACCTGAAAACCGTATAACTAACAACATATCAATTTTCCCCTTAAATAATATCACATATTATTTTAGGTTATTTTTAGAAATTTATTCAATCAAGTCCTTGCTTGATTATTTTTAGGTCTAGAATTGTAATACCCTTTATTAATTACATTATAGTCTTTGATTTCTAAAATTTATTTACAATCAAGTCACACTTAATTAATCATCACATTTTAATTTTTGACCAATGGTTCTTATGTGTGTGACCCATTAGGTTCCCTAATAAGTTGGCCCAAATATAAATCATAATCCTAAATAAAATAAGATTAAATAAATTAAATAATTTAATTTATTGTCAATTCAGTAATTGATTGACTTATATTTGAAGTTCAAGTACAATGTCTAACAATCTGTCACAATCAGTTTCTCGGTGTAATTATTATCTTTTTATCAAGAATGTTCTAAATTAGACATTGTAGCATGAAATATATCTACTTTCTTAAATCATTTTTTTCTCAACATTATAGCAATTGATTTTTTGAATAAGATTTTGAAACTCCTTTCAAAACTTATTCCACCCTGGACAAGGACTTCATAACCAATACTATTTGAAAATAAATGGAATATTTTCTTTAATTCACCTAGAGTGATGAATCTTCTTTTGATTACTTAAATACCTTTATATAGTTTATGCTATACCTAATATCTGCTTGTTTATTACCCTTGATTAAGATAATATGTGGTCATAATTAAAGCATAACACTCTCTATATAAGATAACTTAGTGACCTCAAGTCTAATAATCACTTGCACAACTATCATGTGAGCCTTTCCATAAACATATGTGACCTCTCTATATGAAATTCTCTTATAGGTCAATTCAGTGCATATGTCACCTGACAAACACCTACATATTAGTTTCAGGTATCTTTCATACTTCAATTTATAAGAGAAGTTATTTTTTTTCATAAAGGAAAGAACATAATATGTATCGGTCTCAACAGTTCTAATTAATATCCAGTTTTAATAGAATATTGCCTAGAAATATTTAGAAACAATGATTTGATGATTAATAATCTCATAATTATAACAACTTTATAATTTCCTATTCAAAGCATTATTGTTCCATGGACTTTATCTTTACTTTAGATTCATTAATCAAACATTAGATTCATTTATCAAATATAAATGAATATTAAAGATAAAGAAAGCCTTTATTAATAATAAATATGTTTTACATAAATAAAATCAATACTATATATAATCAATCGATTGACTACAATGGATATTCATTAACAGTCTAAACATCAAGTTAGATCTTTCTATAAGTCCTCATGAAAGACCATGCCTATTAGTGCCTTTGTTGTTACTAGCTTCAACTAGTCTTTTACTTTCAACATTTCCTAGAAAAACCTTAATGTATTTGCTCAGGTAATTTCCTTTAGGGTTTATCGAATGAGGAATATATGAGTGAGTATTGTGTTTTTTCTTGAGATAATAATATTGATGGGGTCCTAAAAAATCTAAGTAACTTAGAAGCAAAGCTTATATGTTGGATAATCAGTGAATCTCTAGATTCTAACAATCTGATTTACTTTTCCTAGCCAAGGTGGGTGGTGGCCAATATCTGGTAGGCCAAAGTGGCTGGTACCTGCAAAAGATTATTTTTGGTAGATTTTGAAACTCGTTAGTGCTTAAGTATCTGTTTTGAGATAAAGGACAATAATATTTTAGAGTAATAGACTCTGAAAATATATATGTTAAAAATGATGAGAATGAAGAGATTGTGAACCTGTCATCTTTGAAGGATTCATAGAGTCTTTATAATATATCAATCTTGTTTTTTAGTTGAGAGGAGGGACTAAAATGTCATATTTTCCTAATAGCTATAAAGAGGGATAAATATCCATTACACATCATTAATGAGAGATAATTAATATGTAGGTCATTTTGAAGACTTTTATACTCTTAGGGATGTAGAGATATGAGTATCTTTGACCTTAACATTTTATGTTAAGGATTACGATAAAAAACAAGCGGAATCTTGTTGCCTAATATAAAATCTAGAAAGATCATCAATTCTACATCCATTTGGGCTCGATGAGATATTGAGCCCAGGAATGTCGAGTCTAATAGCTTGCTAGACCCACATATATACTTGAACTGGACGTGTAAATGAGTCCAAGTACGTTGGATCTTCACGATGTCTTTGGTCTTTTTTAAATATAGATTTTAGGCAAAAAAAAAAAAAAGTATAAAAACACACTGATCGATCAAATACTACTGAATTTGGAGATAAGCTTGGTACAAAAATCCTCGAAACCGATTACAAAGCGGGTTCAAGTATGTTGTACCATGTGCGGATGAACTCCCTAGCTAAATGTTGTGGGAAGGAGTACTGGACATTTTGCGGCTTGTGAAGAAACAACTCTAGACTAGTTTCTACGTTATGAATGTGTTCCGTGAGTTCCTAGTAACCATCTAGGTGTGGAGTTTGAACTCATAGGCAACCTTGTGGCTTCGTAGGGCTGGAGCAAGAGGTGAGGCACTTATTTCTAATGATGCTCTCATTTTTTTTTTTATCTCATATCTTTTTTCTCTCTTCAATTCTTTTTCGTGACCTCGAATTGATCTCTCAGAAGAAATGGTTCAAGATCTTTCCTTATGATGTGGCTCCCTCCTTTTACTCCAGCTATGTCTTGTTCGATCGTTATTATTAGTATAGATTCACTTGGGAGACCTCCCACTAGAGTGCTTCATGATGGTGGAAGCGTGTTTTTGGCATTTCATAACAATGGAGAAAAAGGCCTTTT
>Ga0325402_1001698_pt1 | contig 18445 bp, 13 predicted proteins | sample PopdelMetagenome_22_FD_207212 | JGI IMG/M metagenome (GOLD analysis project Ga0325402, IMG submission 207212) | Populus deltoides microbial communities from Bellville, Georgia, United States - Xylem-PdKOR-R3 | ecosystem: Host-associated > Plants > Phyllosphere > Stem > Wood/Secondary xylem... | reverse complement strand
ACTGGAATTTCATTAGCTTTTTCAAACCATGTGCATTATGGGGCCAAGTTAGTCAGTTCATCTTAAAGGTATTAGGTAGGAGAATTGCAGGCATTCACAAGGCCAGTAAGGATTTTTTATCCACTACTTGTTGATGGTTTTCATTTTGATGGCAATATTGTCTAAAGGTATTACATAAGAATAGTGTTGGTCGGTTTGAATGGTTTTCATTTTCATTCTTTGAATGCACCACAGACGACACTGTGAGCATCTATATCTTATGTAGAATGTCTGCAATCACTTGAAACTCATGGTTGCTTACTAATGTTTGGACGTTTAGATTTTAGGACTACTTAAAGATTACTTTGTTCTTGTGATAGACTTTGTTTTCGAAGAAAACATTGAACATCTCTCTCTCCCGTCTCGTACAATTATTATTAACACACTAGAAAGGTAATTGCATTATTTGTGGTTATGAGGAGTTTCTAGTTGTGCCTACATTTTCTGTAGAGTTTGAGGAGGGGGAAACCCCTGCCAATCACTTACAAATTACAATATACATAAGTTTGAATAAAAGGGGCTTAGAAAAATAGATAAATAGCTGTGAGGTGAGCTTAACAAAATTTCAGGCATTTCCTTGACTCAGCTGTCCCTTTGTCCTAGGGCTCTAGGCTTTGCATAAACCTGCTTGTATATGTTGTGAATACGAGGAGATAAACTAAGTATATTTTTTTAGGACCAAGAAGATATTCTGGTGATTCTAATGGAGAATAGGGAGATTAGATTTTCTGAGCAGTTAGGCTGTGGAGATCAGAGTACATATTTAGCAATGATTTGAAAGATATCACAGCTAAATAGCATCTCAAATACCTGCGTTTTGTTTCATTCATAATTACGGTCAGGATGTGTTTGATTAGCCTAAATTATTGAAATGGCTCTTCATTTCTAGTCTTTTTGTGGAAAACTATTTAATCCCTTACGTTGGCAAATTACGAATCAATGTGCCTATTTACCTCAAGTGGGAATTAACGAAATGAAGGAATTTGCAGAGTTACCGTGGAATTCTTCGGTTCAGCTTGTTCCGGAGTTTCTCTAGTTTGTATATGCATGGTAATTATGTTTTGCAAATGAAGGCTATTGATTTTGAGCTCAATAGCTAATTGGAGCAGATAATCCCCTAAAATTAACTAAGAGCAAGAACAGGGATGATGATAATGGCCTTGATTGCAAATTATAATACTGTTATTGACAGGTAGTGGAACAATGGGTGTCATCGGAAGCCTTGGTTTTTAAACTGTCAGAACAACATGAGCCTCTTTGTTTGGATCTTATCATTGGTGGAAATGGGAGAAGGAAATTCTTGGTCATTGAATGCCCAATACTGCAGATCCTTGGCTTAGATCATTTTTGCATGGGGCTCATTTGTGTAAAACCTAAGCATGGGTCAGTGTTGCTACCACCACTATTTTACAGTGCAGTCTCTACACCGCCAGGGTTAGTTTGATCAACCGCCGTGTATATATTGTGAATAAAAGTTAGGGTTTTTAAATTCTAAGGTTAGATCTAAGCGAAATTTAAAAGAAACTCTATTTTATAAAATCTTAATAATAGACTTTATCTTAAAATAAACTTCATTTTTATTTATGTTAGTTCTAAAATCTTTATAGAAGAGAAATCCTAATTAAAACTAAAATTCTTTATAGTAAATAATTTCTAATTAAAATTTATCTAATTAATAGAATTTATCTAGCATTAGAATTACTAACTAGTAAAAGAATTACTAACTAGTAAATTAATAATTAAATTAAAAGTCCTAAAAAAAATCAAAGTACAACAAGGTAAATAAAAACAATCTCGTGCAACTTCCATCTTTTATTTGAAAGCCTCTTCAATCTTAGATAATCATGAGATTTTAGCCTAATAGTAAACAAAGCTTTGAGAATCTTCTGGTAAAATTTTAGCTCAATCTAACAGTCGTATTAAAAGTTATGTCTAATTTACCAAACTGCATCCTAGATTTTATATAAATTTTTCAACATCTAAAAATCTTATCCATTAATGAAATAATACAATAAATATTATTACACCAATAATATTGAAAATTTTTTCCCATGTTAGTCCCCTCCACTTCTAAAAAACATGACTTGAGTTACCTATCACGAATTGAACTTTTTCACTCCAAACGAATAAATACTTCAAATATAGCATTGTAGCTAATATATTCATGAAGTAACATATTTTTGATATGGGAACTTCAAATTTTAATTTATGATATATGCATGCTAAAGAAAAATTTATATTTAATATTATACTTTCTGTTCCTATAAAGTCCACTTATAGTTTCTTCATACATTCTTTTACTTCAAACTTGATCTTATCATTATCCATGACTTCCAATACTTTAACTTTTGTATCTAAAGAAACTTCAAGATAATCTTTTATAATATCTTTAGAAGAATCATTAGAAATTACCATGCCCTCCATGTTTTACAAGATCTTTAGAATTGCTATAACATACTAATTTAGAAGCTTCTTGATTTCTTCTTCTGTATTAGTTGATAAAACATCGACAATTAGATTAATATTTGCAACAATATTATTGTTGTCACTATTGTGATATTGAAACTGTTTACTTTGAAGAGACGACAACTCCTCCATAATTTTCTTACTTGCTATTTTAGAAGGTTGAACAAAGGACAAATAATAACAATCTAATTGCTTATGTACCCGATATAAAATCTTTTTATAATCATCTTGTATAAACCTCAAAATTAACGATTGTTTCAAATCTTGCCAAGATAGAATTAAAGGTATACTAATACGAGTTCTAAAGTCTAGAAATTCAAACCACCATTCTCTAGCACCATAAGAAAGTTTGCGTATGACAAGTTTTATCTTTTGATGATAAGGGATCTTATTGAAATAAAAGTAAGCTTTCAACTATGTTAACCATTTAATAAATCTTTTCTTTGAAATTTTCTAAAATGAAATCTAATCAAATTTAGGAATAGGTTTGGGTTTTGGCATGCCTTAAAGGTAAATATCTAGGAAAGTTTATCTACTCTTTATGAACTTTATTTGCGCCTCCCATCAATTGAATGATACGTTACAAGTTAGCCAACATTGTTGTTGTTGTTTGCTTACAACAATCTAGTTTTTGCGATTGGATTCCTCGCTTTATCCTAAGCATTCACAATATCCTAGATGGTCTCCACTCTTGCATTGCATAATGGGTTCCTATCGTTTTTTTCATCAAATATTTCTATCTTGAATATCTGATGGAAAACTGTGATAAAAAATAGTTTTTGTTTTAAAAAATAAACATTCACACTTGAAAACTGTGACAATTTTTTTATGTCTCAATTTATATTTCTTTGATCAAACATATTTATTTATATTTCTATCTTAAGATACTAATCTAGTGCAAACTTAATTATAACCACTGTCAAACTATGTTGCTGATTTATGTGATTTTAGGAATTCGGGTTTCTTTTACAGACGGGCACCCGCAGGCCACTCTAAGCACCATCAAATTCTCAAAATAATAGGGCAACAGTTTTACTTGGGATACCCACCAAATCATTTTTGGATCAAAGTAGTATTACTTCTTAAAACGCAACTAATTGGTATTTAACATAATAAACTCTCTGTTGGTTATTGGGTTAGACCTGGTCCGCCCATGATGGATGGACCTGGTCCAAGTTATTAGAGGAGTTACTAAAGGAAGTAACCGCCTCCTCTAATCATATATAAAGGGACATAACCTACATAGAATGAAATGTTTTTTTTATTATTGAAAGAACATAGTTCTCTCGTTCTCTTCTCCTATCTTGATTCTCTGCATTAACTTGACAAGATTTACAAAGATGTTCGTACTGTGGAATATCACTTTGGTTATAGTAATTGAAGTGACACTGAAGTAATTGATCCAGGAATAAGAAAGCGAATTCTCACAAGTAAGTTTTCCTTTCCGATCTACATTGGTATCAGAGCCACGGTTTTTAATATTGTTTTTATGCAGTATATCTATTATTACATGAACGATAGATGTAAATTTTGTGTTAAAAGAATACTTCTATTGAGAATTTTGAATTTACAAAATTTTATGAAGTAATTTAGTTATAAATTTGTCTTTTCTATAATTAATTAGAAAAGATTTTCTACGTAGTTATGTAATTCTATTATCAATTCATGTGTGAATTGATGATAGAAATGGAGATTAAAAACTACCATTTTCATTTCCAATTGAAAATTTGATAATCACCTGAAAGGACACATCTTTTCAAAGATGTGTAACTGCCATTCGGCAGTTAATATTGTCATTGGCATTTGGTAGTCAATTGGGACCGTCATTTGGCAGTTAATTAACTGCCATTTGGCATTTATTAAAAAAAAACAAGAAAAACCGAATGAACACATCTTTTAAAAGATGTGTACATATATTAACTGTCATTCAGCAGTTAATATATATTAATAATGTCAATATATATTAAAATATAAAATAATATTAAGACAATTAATATTTTTTTGTTAATATAAATTGTCAAGTTATGGAGTAATTTATTTATTGTTAAAATAAATTGCTTAATTTCCATATTTTTTTTAACATATATGATGATACATGCTTTAATTAAATATTAAGTATAATATTTATGTGCTTTTGGAATATTTTGTTGTAGTGGATAGGCAACAACAAATCGATCAACATTGGTATCGTTTGCTGGGTTATGCCTTTAATCCTGTTCACAAAATTCAAGAGCACATTGATTACATGTATCATTGGATTATTAGACTGGCTATGAGTGGTGTTTATGAATTTTACATGGAACATCAAATGTTAATCGTTCTTAATTCTCTACCTGAGGAATGGATGCCGGTGCGATTATCATTGGAATATAGGCTGGAATCCTTAGATTTCAACAATCTCACAGATGAAATGCCGCTTGAGAGGGAACGTCAGTATGCCGAAAAGGGTATACAACGCACTGGAAGAAGCGCAGGTCGTTTGGATGCTACTGCTAAATTCATTCCATGGTTTGAGCAGAATGAACTTGGAGGAAATGACTTTGATGAAGTGGATGACGTAATTGGAGACCCTACTTATGTGCCTACAATATAAAACAATTCTAAAGTTTATTATTCTTAATATTGTATTTTTTTAAGATGAATGGTTGTTTAATTGTGAACTGAATATTTTATGTAATTTAAGTTTAATTACATTATATGCATATATATGATAATATATGCAATCTGATTAGTGGGAGTTGTTAGTTGAAACTAATAACTATAATTATCACTCATTTAAATTTCCAATAATAATTAGACCATACAAATAGAAATTGATTAAGTGTTTAACATTCTTTTCATTTCTATTGTATGTGTTAGATTATTATTTGTTTAATTTAGAATGGAATGGCAAAATATATCAATTAAATTGTACTAGATATTAATATTTGTAATTGCTGTCAATAGCCCTTAATATGGCTGCATCTAAGAGTATTATTGCTGATTTGAACCATGGAGACAAACTAAGTGAAAATAATTACGATGTTTGGCATCGTAAGATTGAGTATCTCCTGGAAGAGCAAGAAATGCTGGAAACAATCACACAACCGATGGCTGAACCTGAGCAAGGAAACACTGCTCAGTACAGGCTTGATATGGAATCATATCAAACCTATAAACACAAGGATCGTGTAGATCAGATTTTGATGTTGAGCAACATGAGAAATGATATAATGCTGCGTTTTGAGAGGCATCATTTAGCTCAATCTGTTTGGGGAGCAGTAAAGATTCAGTATGGAGGAACCTCCACCACTAGACTTTGTCAATTAACCATCAAATTTGATGGTTATAAGAAGCGCCAAAATCAAACGATGAGGCAGCATCTTACAGTCATGTCTAACTTGATTAGTGAATTAAAAGGTGCTGGGCATGAGATGACTGATGAACAACAAGTCCAAGTAGTTATCCGCTCTTTACCAAGTAATTGGGAACACATGCGTGTTAACCTTACCCACAATGACAACATTAAAACATTTGACGATGTTGCTTGTCATGTTGAGCTTGAAGAAGATCAACTTCACGCTGAAAAGCCTATTAATGAGGCTTTTATATCCGAGACAAAGATGCATGGAGCATATGGCTCTAAATATAAAAGGGGTAAGGTTAAGGGTCCTAAATATGGCAAGAGAGGAATAGAAGCAAGTAGTAGTGGACATAAACGCAAGCGTAGGAAACGCAGCGATAAGAAAGGCAAGAATATGAATTGTTTCAATTGTGATAAACCTGGTCACTTTGCTTGTGATTGCACTGAGCCAAAGGTAATGTTTAACCATAATCATCCCTCTAACTTATACGTCAACAGTTGTTTAATGCTTGCCGAATCTGTTTCTTTTTGGACTGTAGACTTAGGAGCAACTGACCACATAGCAAGGGATCGAACAACCTTTGTGGAATTTCATCGAATTCCAAAGGGAAGTAGATACATATACATGGGGAATAATGCTTTCGCTGCTGTGCTTGGGATCGATACCTGCAAACTAGATTTGCGGGGCGGTCGCACACTTTATCTTCATGATGTACTCTACGCTCCAGAAGTTCAATGAAATCTTGTGTCTGTTCTTGCTTTACTCCAATTGGGCTTTAATATTGTGTTTGTTAGTTGTTGTGTAAAAATACATCTGGATGATATTTTTTATGGTTCTGGTTTTGTATTAAATGGTTTTATGGTGTTAGACACCGTTAATGTATCTATTAATTATGATGCTTCAATTTATGTTGTTTAAAATTCCAGCATTATTAATGATAGTGATATCATAACTTGGCATGCTAGATTAGGACACATTGGGCAAGATCGATTACATAGATCAGCAAGAGCTGGTCTTTTAGGATCACTTGCCAAAGAGGAATTGCCTATTTGTGAGCATTGCCTTGCTGGAAAAACAATTAGATTACCATTTGGTAAAGCTAAAAGAGGTAGTAGTCCATTACAATTTATTCATTCAGACATTTGTGGCCCAATGAATGTGAGAGCAAGACATGAACGAAATTATTTCATCACATTTATAGATGATTTTACACGGTTTGGTCATGTTTATTTGATCTCACATAAGTCTGAAGCATTGGATTGCTTCATTCGATACACCAATTTGGTGGAGAATAAACTAAGTACCAAGATCAAAGCTTTAAGAACTGATCGAGGACGTGGATATCTGTCTGAACAATTTAAAACTTTTGTGATGAAAAGGGTATAACTAGACAACTAACTATTTCTTATACTCCACAACAAAATGGTGTAGCGGAAAGAAGGAATAGAACCCTATTTGACATGGTTAGGTCAATGATGGCGCAAACTAACTTACCAATTTCCTTTTGGGGAGATGCATTGTTAACTGCTGCTTACATACTTAATCATGTGCTCTTTAAATCTGTCTCATCCACCCTATATGAATTATGGAATGGTGTCAAACCTAATCTAGGTTATTTCCATCCATGGGGGCGTGCAGCTTATATTCACAATACTTCTCATGAATATGGGAAACTTGGTCCTAAGGGGAAGAAGTGTATCTTTATACGATATTCTGAACATTCCAAATGATTTGTATTTATAGGTGAAAAAGCTAATGGAAGAGTAACATAGATTGAATCGCATGATGTTATATTCTTAGAAAAGGTTTTTCCAAAGACAAGTGAGATTGAAAAAGATTTTCAATTATATGAAATGGAAAATCTAGATTATGGCGCAACAAGCCATTCAGTAGAGGGCTTAGATGAAACTTTTAATCCTCATAGAAACAGTGGGAATGATATTTTATCTATTCCTACTCTCATAGAGCAAGATCATGAGCAATCTCAACTTCGAAGAAGCATTCGTGAACCAATTCCTCATCGTCAATTTGAGATTGAGAGGGAAGCGTTCATGATTGCTCCACAAGATGATGAAGAACCTAAAACATTCAGTCATGCTCTATCTGGTCCTAAAGCAAGTGAATGGATTAAAGCTATGGAAGAAGAAATTGAGTCAATGAAAATTAATCAAGTCTGAGACTTGGTTGATTTACCGACAGGACGAAGATCCATTGGAAATAAATGGGTTCTTAAAATTAAACGTAAGACGGACAGGTCAATAGAATGTTATAAGGCTTGACTAGTAGCGAAAGGCTACACTCAAGAAGAGGGAATTGATTATGAAGATATATTCTCACCAGTTGTGAGGATTACTTCAGTTCACCTTATTTTAGCTATAGTCGCACATATGGACCTAGAGTTATATCAAATGGATGTTAGAATTGCGTTTCTCAATGGAGAACTAAATGAGGAGATCTATATGGATCAGCCTTTAGGATTCGAAACTAAAGGACAAGAGCGCAAAGTTTGCAAGCTTAAAAGATCCATATATGGTCTTAAACAAGCCTCTAGACAATGGAATGTTAAGTTTCATCAAGCTATCCTTAAGGATGGTTTTACAATGATGGAAGAAGATCATTGCGTGTATTTAAAACATTCTAACAATAGTTTTATAATATTGTCCTTATATGTTGACGACATCTTAATAGCTGGAAATAACAAAGAGATGATTGATACTACTAAAAAGTGGTTATCATCAAACTTTGAAATGAAAGACATGGGTGAGGCCAGCTATGTACTTGGTGTGAAAATCATAAGAGATCGCGCTAAAAGGCTTTTGGGTTTAACTCAAGAGACTTACATCAAAAAGATGTTAGAACGCTATCACATGCAAGATAGCAAACCAATGGACACCCATGTTGATAAAAGTTTGAGCCTAAGATGTGATATGTGTCCCAAGACTTTAGAAGAAAAGGAGAAAATGTCCACAGTACCATATGCCAGTGTTGTCGGTAGTTTGATGTATGCAATAATGTGCACACGTCTCGATATATGTTATGCTGTTGGATTGGTTAGCCGATATCAATCCAACCCTGGTTAGAAACATTGGATGATAGTCAAAAGGATTCTACGATATCTGAAAGGAACTTCAAATTACATGCTATGTTACCAAGGAAAGAAAGATTTACGATTGATTGGTTTCTCTGATGCTGATTGAGGAGGAGATGTCAAGCAATCCAAATCAACTTCAGGATGTGCTTTCTTGCTTAATGATAGTGCAATACTATGGAGGAGCAAGAAACAATCCTGTATAGCCTTATCTACCATGGAGGCTGAGCATGTAGCTTGTTCCGCAGCAACACAAGATGCTGTTTGGTTAAAAAATTTCCTATATCATTTGAAAATTATCAAATCAACATCAGACCCAATGACAATTTACTATGATAACACTGCTGCAATAGCTGTGGCCAAAGATCCAAAATATCTTGGAAAGACCAAACACATCAAGATGAGATATCACTACATTAGAGAAGCAATTACTGAACAAGATGTGATCCCAAAACACATTTCTACAAATTCTATGGTTGCAGATCCACTCACAAAACCAATAGCAAGGGATGCATATGTTAGACATGTGAGATCCCTTGACCTATGTAGAATGTAATTAGCAATATAATTAGTTTTAATGATCATATAAAAGCTTACAGTGATTCAGTAATGAATAAATGCCATTAGAATATCATTTTATTCATTATTTGTTTCATGAATATATTGTGAGTATCGTATAGTACAATTTGTTATAGTATGTTGATAGACTTAGATTGGCTCACTCACATGAGCAATCACTTCTGACATTTGTAAGGTGAGTAGAGATAGACTATTTGAGTTTTAGAGTATGTTTGGTATTGCGGTAGCTGTTGTGGTTGTGGTTTGAAAAAAGTTGTTTTATAAAAAGTATTTTTAGTTAAGGTTGGTTTGAAAAAATAGATGTTTGGTTAAAACTGTGGTTGAAATTGAGGTTGAAAAAAAAAGTAGTTTAATGTGTTTGGTTAAGAATGCTTTTGAAATTGAGTTTATAAAATAATTTTTAAAAATATATATTAATATTGATGGTTTTAAATTTAAATATTGTAGAATTAATTACTCCTATTATATCATGAAATAAATAATACTTTATATAAAATATGTTTTATTATTTCATTAAACTATTTATAATTCCATTACGTATAAAATTCATCTGATAAGAACTACAGTTTTCATAATTTTTTGAGCGTGTAATTTTGAAGTGTTTAGTACTTTAGTTAAAACTACGGTTGAAATTATAATTGAAAAAATACAATTTATTATGTTTGATTAATATATTTTTTGTGAGAGGTTTGATTGTAAAATTACTGAAAATAATATATATATATATATATATATATATATATATATATATATTCTTCTCTATTTTCTCGTTGGTTCCTCATCCAAAAACCTTATCTCATTTCAAACTAAGCCAAGACACACAAGAGAGAAACAGTGTCTGCAACATCTACCTCTTCACCAGTCCTTCCATCGCTCAATCACCCAAATACCATAAAATCTTTCTACAGCAAACCCAATTCACTCTTTTTTCTATCTCATTCTTCCACTTCTTCTCTCAAGCCCGTTTTTCTCTTTCTCTCCTTTCAACACCAGCAACAGCCTCTGTCCTCTCGGTTTCTAAAAAATATTGCAATTTCATCTGAATTCGAACAGGAAGAGGATTTCTTTAGTGATGGGGACGAGCACAGTTTCTCTCAAGACCTCAAATTGTTTGTGGGTAATCTTCCGTTTAGTGTATGTTCGTCAATCTTCGTCCAGATCAAGTTTAACAGAGGGGAAGGGAATAGAGCTGTTAGCTCGGGTAAGGAAAGTCTTTTGTTTACAGGAAAAAAAGTGTCGATCTCAGGAGAGCACGGAGTGAAAAGCAGGTGTGAATTGATTTTCAGCAACGTTTTCTGAGCAATAGCCACGGCAAAAGCAAGGCAGACTTGCTTTTGCTAACCCTGTGTTTGGAACGCGCATTTGTGTGGGACCCATGCATCAAAAACTGTGGTCAGCTGTTAACCAAACTTATTGCAAATTCTTAACGCACTAAATGTGGACGCAACCACGTAACCAAACAGGATCTTAATGCTCAATAAGCGACTTGGGCGCAGTGGGAGCAATTTTAACTCAAAATGATTATTAAAAAGTCACATTGGCTGGGACCAAGATGAGGTTTTTAAATAAAAGAATCGGCATGAATGAATTCCCGCCATTTATGTGTCTATTATGATTGAAGCCGAGTATAAAATTATTCATTTGTCACTAATGAAAAATGAGCAAATGAGAATTTCTGATTTGAAGTTTATGTTTTTAGCAACAAGATTAAGACTCGTATAATGTATTTCCTCTAACAAGGAGAGCAACGACATACACTCTTTGTCTTAAAAAAAGAAAAGAGTAAGCTTCATTATAACATGTATTCAATACTACATGTTCTAGCGACCATTACAAGAATAAAAGAATGGATCCCTGCTTCTTTATTATGTGAGTCCTGAAGATCATATCTAAGATCTCAAAATCTTACCCTTTGTGACTTTTGACTATATCATGAGGTGATGTATTAATGATCGCTACTTTAGGAATATATCCTATAGTCATGGAATGATTCGACTTAAATGAATACTCTTAAGAAAGCGAGTTAATTCAGATTTGATTGATATAAGAGCGAAAGAAAAAGTAATTTTAGTTCTACACCTGTTACTTGTATTCACCGGCCGAGATCATATCACTTGAATAGATTTGATATGATTTAGAATACTTATAATTGTAAGGATGGATTGAGTATGAAAATTCTTGAGGGATTGAATTATATTCAGTCATGTGTAACTAAAAATGCTTGGGGTATATTAGTAGACTTTAAGGAATAATTAATTATGAGGTTGATGTCTCCTATATGGCCTGTATTAGGTTTATATATTGGAACTCCTTTAACTGTGTGCTTCAGGTCGTACGGTTCGTTCGTCAAGTATGAAATTCTTATGCAAGTTTGAAGTATAATGTATTAGAGAGATTCAGTCCTTCATGGGCGAGTGGGAGATGTTGGTTATTGGGTTAGGTCTGATCTGCCCATGATGGATGAGCTTGGTCCAAGTTATTAGAGGAGTTACTAAAGGAAGTAACCGCCTCCTCTAATCATATATAAAGGGACATAACCCATATAGAATGAAATGTTTTTCATTATTGAAAGAACATAGTTCTCTCTTTCTCTTCTTCCATCTTGACTCTCTGTGTTAACTTGACAAGATTTGCAAAGACGTTTGTACTGTGAAATATCACTTTGATTTAGTAATTGAAGTGACACTGAAATAATTGATCCAGGAATAAAAAAGCGAATTCTCACGAGTAATTCCTTTCCGATCTACACTCTCCAAAACAATAAGTTTATTTCTTTATGATGATTGCACACGTATAAACTTTTAATTTGTTTCTGCCCTCAAACGAGGCTAGGTCCTTGGATCCTTCTATTTGATCTTGGATTCAATTTTCAAGTTTCCGGGTCTAACTCTCCTTTTTTTTTTTTTTTCTTATCCTCCTCTGATTCTTCTTGTTCTTGAGAGCAAAATGCAATGAAATGATAACGTAGGTTGGCAGGTACTAGGGTTAAGACGCAGGCACAGATGCATGCATGAGGTCACATTTCTAGTTGACTCCAAATTATAACTTACTTATAAAAAGTCTGAATTCGAACCAGGAGCAACGTACGGTAGCTAGGGTAGATTTTGAACGATTCTAAATATTGATACATCAGATTGGGTATATGATTTCTGGAGTTTGACTTAGGGTGGTAAGTAGTAGATTCCCTCCTCCTGTTATTATTATTGTCATGGGTCATGGATTTAAATTCAAGAGAAAATCTGATTGAAAAGAAATTCATAATCTTGCTGCATTAAAATTGGTAGAAAATCCCAAATGCTTTTAAAAAATGTGGTACTAATATTGTGGAAGTTTTATGAATTTAACCTGCCATGACAACCACGGCGCCAGTGCTCATCAAGAACATTATAATTGATCAAGAACCTCTCAATCTCATGCCATGCGTTTTCATTCTCCTCCCGGCCCTGCGTACAGGCAGCTAGCTTCCTCTACTTGACTCATGCCTCACATTAGTTATCTCTATATATGTAATTAACACGATGTTTTTTTTTTTAATTTCTTTTTTATTAATATATATGGGTTAACTTGTTTCATTCGTGATCTGAATTTTACACTGAGTTATCCTCAAATCATGTTTAATAACTATTATTTTTAGTTTCATAAACCCTTCCTATAAAACGTACTTTTCTTTGTACATCATTACGCCTTAATTAAAAAATAAATTGATCACAAGTCCACTAAGCGTGCTTGTTAATTTGTCTTGTGTGGTCCTTAACATGCAGAAGAACAAAATTAAAGAGAAAAAAAACCCTAAAAAAACAAGTCAATGATATAAAGAATTGCTGAAAACATTTGCTTTGTAGGAGTTGTTGTGGCAGCTATTGCATTATATAAAGGATGACTTTTTGTGATGAGTTTGGTGAGCCATGGTGAGTTCAACAAACTTATCATAAGAGGTATTTGACTGAGCCTATTAATTATGATGAGATATTATTTTTTAAAATATTTTTTATTTCAATATATATATTTTTTATTTTTTAAATTTATTTTTGATATCAGCACATTAAAACGATTTAAAAATATTAAAAAATATTTTGAAACTAAATTGTTTTTTTTTAATTTTAAAAGTATAGTTAAACCGCAATACCAAACATGACCGATGGGTCAAAAAATAGGATAATCTATTAATTATCAAATTTTCTAACTTTTTATTTCGCCTAATTTGAACTTCAAGACAAAATCCTTAGATCAAAATTTTCATTTTTCTCATTCATAGGTAAAAGAATATCATTAAATCAGTTTGTATATTATTCGTTAATAAATATTTTCTTTAAAAATAATCAAATTGTTTTAATTGTTGACAAATCCGAATCCAATAAAATCAAGAAATTAAGGAAAAAATAACCTTCTTAATCATCAAACTAATATTTTGAAATTAGAATTTTCGAATTTAGTACATGTATATTACTTTTTAAAATTAATTAATATCACGTACTAAGATCCCCATGTCTAAAATAGTTCCATAATCTCTCTAATTTTTCTATCTTCACCGGCTATGACCAAGACTAATTTTATCCCAAATCACTTGTGCTAGAAAATATACCCATTAAACATCCCTATTTATTCCATTAATTTGCACTGCTTTATTTTCAACTTTCAAGATCATTTTCATGATAATAGTGAAAGCTATATATATATATATATAAAGTGAAAGATTAGTGGTCATGGATGGATGACCACAAACATGTTGACACATGTAACCACCCCATTTGCAAACGGTTTGCTCTTAACATACGTTCGTTTTGTCTACCTAACCACTGTCTTATTCCGGTGACTTGGCCCACTATTTAATTTGGCGATAACACCATTAAACTAATCACTTGATGATAATCATAACGATGATGACAGTGACAACCATGTTTATCATCTGAGATGGTCGCCAAAAAGGGCACTTGGGTTCTAAATTTCATTTAACTTGCTTGTACATTGGTAGATGTCATGATGGTGCTCATGAGGAGATAGGTTGGCATAACATAGTTTTCTCAGCATAATGAGGATAACATTTTCTATTCTATCTTGCTTAAGGGTTTGCTGTCATTGTAGAAAGATTCATACATCCATGACCTGCCCCATTGAATGTTTATGCATCAATTTATCATTTCGCTTGTGGGTTTTATTTAATTAATTAGTCGGATAAAATCAATCAGCCAGCCAATAGTATTATATATTGTTTCCTTTGCTTTCTTGGGATTAATTAGCATGAAATAATAAGATGAAAGCATTATTTTTGATGTTTTTGCTGGTGAAATTAATGCTGGTGCAAGAAGAGTGCACCGCTTTGCCAATCAGGCATAAAGAGACACATTTTAAATTTAAAGATAGATTCCCTTCCTAGATAAGCTCTTCTATTCATATATAATTATTATTATTACAAAGAAAAGAAAGATGAAGTGGCCGGTGTAAAACAAAAGAGAGAATCAGCATGCAGTTGTACAAGAACACATGCATGCAGTGGTTTTTATCTTTAAATTAGTGGGTCATGGTAGAATATTATGTATGATATTGTGGGGCTGTTTTGACAGGATTAGAAGGGATGGCTTTGAAGTGTGGTTATCCAAGGGATGAATTGCCTGGTGAAAGAAGTTTTTGAGAAACCTAAAAAGATAAAGTAGAGAAGATAAAAGCAGAAGGGAAGTTATCTAGTCAAGGTGCTGCACAGGACATGAAGATGTTGTTCTATTTATGTTTTTTTTATATATGGCCAGCTTAAGTTCGATCCTACAAGTACACTATTTTATTTGATAATGCCATGAGGCTTGACCCACAAGGTTTTGAGAGGATTTGTGAAGTTTAGAGGCCAAATTTCAGAAATAATTAATTGTCAATTAGGGCATAACTCTCTCTCTCTCTCTCTCTCTCTACATCAGACCACATTCGTAGAATATTCACCTAGCTAATTGTATAAAGGAAAGAGTACTGAAAGATAGTGCAATGAACAACAGTCGCATTTGTGTTGTATATATTAGAGATTATCATGTCTAATAGACATATAGGTCTGTTAAATGTCCAAATAGCCTCAACTTTGAATCCTTAAATATTTCTTCCTTGTTTTTTTCTTAGAAAACAAAACTTGTGTGAGTTGGCAATCAATTCCAGTCATGTTACCACTCACTTCTGAATCAAAAACTTTACAGGTTTGTCTATGAAATGAGGGAGTGGTGGGAGGGAAGTAGAACAAGGAAGGTCATTAGAAGAGTCTCAGCATAAGGTATTTTAGACTCCATGCATGATTTTCCATGTACCAATCGCTCATATCTGTTCCACATGCCCCATTTTTCTTTTAAAGCCTAAAGGCACAGTGATGTGTGCAAAGATGCATATTTTCATTCCCTTTTGTTTTACTGCATTGTTTTGAAAGCGAAATCAACTTGGCGGGTTGATACCAAACCGGACCAATCTAATATCTGAACTGATTCAAGTAAAATAAAACATGATTAACCTAATTAATAAATAAGATTAACTTGGTGATTCGGTTGATTTGGATTTGACTAGTTCAAATCCATCCATTAATTCGTTGATTAAGAAAAAAAATATTTTTTTTTTGGTTAGAATGACAATTTGAGTTGATCCATCCGATTCATGATCCGAACCTTGCCGTGAATTTATCATAAATCTGGTTTTAAAACTATATATGTTTTATTGTCTTGAGCCCCCAAATCCTGGAAGGAAGAAAGAAGTTTGTTTAATAATGGTGGCAAAAGAAAAACGGGGGAAAGCAACATTGGAGAAACATGGTTTCATGTCTCTACCAACTGATGATCAATTAAATGTTTAACCAAAGGACCATGTGCTCGCTCTAATAACAGTGACAAACAACTACACTATTTGGAAGAACTTGAACACATAATAATAATAATTAAATCAGAACATCCAAAAAGTGATGAATAACAAACCCTTTGGAATTTCTTTCTTTCTTTCTAATAGGAATTTTACCTTGCTTAAAATGATTGCTCCAAGTGGCTAGCAAATTAAATTTGTGCTTGATATTATGATAATTTTTATGAATATAATTTAAAAAAATAAATTTATAATTTATATATATTTTTAATGTTTGGCCTGGCTTTGTAGTTGAAATCGTATTTCAATTGCATGAAAAGTATCATCCGGGAAACGCAATTTCAATCGTTGAACCAGACATTTATTAACTAAAATTTCAAGAGAGAATTTTTAACTATACTCGTGTTAAATTATGATGTATGTTAATTAATTAAATATTTTTAAATATATGTTTTAAAAAAAGCACAGACCGCACACATACCACACTTAACACCACCCCATAGGGATTCTAATCATTCAAGGCAAAAATTTAAGGGTGGCCTTACTTTTTACCCTATCTCTCTTGCTTGCTGCGGTGATTCGATAAATGGCTCCAAACACATCTCAAAAGACAGCCATGATATTCATAAAAAAAAGGGTATATTTGCCTGTTCAGCTTCGGACATTGTTTATATTTAATAGTATAAAAAACAACCATGATTTTCATAGAAAAGGAAAGAAAGAAGACAGCCATGATTTCCTCATTTATAAACATAATTCATTCAATTTGGAAGTGAGAACTGCTCAACACTAATGATGTGTTGATGATAATATTGACAATGAAGCTTTGCCAAGATATATATTTAAATTAGTACCAATCGAGACTTAGTTTAGTTTGGCCAACTTTCTTAATTAATGCATAAAGATTAGACTACGCAACGAGCTAGCTGATTTAATTATGCATCAAATATTTGTTTTATCGATCTTTGGCCTAATTTAAATTAATTAGTATCAATTAAGAGTTAATTAGTTTCTTGTTTAACAATTAGCACAAATCCCACTTCAAAATCCCATGAGGAGAAAGTAAAAAGGGGGAGATATAACATGTGGGTGATTGAGAAAATCACATGCATGATCATTTGCTAAAAAAATACACTGACAAATATATATGCCATCAAATTAATGCCAATAGAGGTTCAAGGCTAGCTCTTTGTAGTCACTCTCATGCAATTAGAATATTCATCCATCCCATGAAGGCATGAACTCATGAAGAGAGGTAATTAAGCAAGGAACACTGAGCTGTCAGGTTTTGATTGGATACTGACAAAACATTTTGAAATGGAAAGCTCGAAAATGGAAGGTGGTGAGCTTCTTCTTCTTTTAACAGGCAACACGAAGCTGCCAGGCTTTGATTGGACATTGACAAAACATTTTGAAATGGAGCGCACGAAATGGTAGGTGGTGAGCTTATTCCTTTCTTTAACAAGCTGAGATTTGAATCAGTCCGATAACTTCCCTTCCCTTTTATAAAAATTAATAATGGCTATCATCATAAAAATAAATTTATCTTAATTTAAAATTTTAAATAATTAGATGAGGAGATTTTAATATATGATTTATATTATTTTTTAACATATTTTTTATATGAAAATTCTTTGAACTTGAAACTCAAACGGATCTACACTACCTTGTGCTATTAATTAATTTCAATTAGAAGAGAGAATGAGAGTGATGAAATTTGAACTTGTGACCGTCTGGTCAGTAAGACTCTGATACTATATCAAGAAATTAATTCAATCCAAAGACTTAACCTATTAGATGAGATCCCAATATATACATGATTTATATTATTTTCTAACATACTTTTTTAAGTGAAAACCCTTAATTTAAATTTGAAATTTGTATATGCTGACATCTTTTTGTGATTAATTTTATCAAATAAAATAAAAATGATGAGATTCGAACTCATGATGAATTAATCAATAAGGCTCTAACATGACAAAAAACCAATTTCAATCATAAAACATAAATTATTAGGTGAAGAGATTAAAAGATATTATTGATATTGTTCTCCAACAAATACTTAATTAAATACCCTGTAACAGTCTCACATGATGGTTGCTTTAGCATAAAT
>Ga0325402_1001691_pt1 | contig 18494 bp, 14 predicted proteins | sample PopdelMetagenome_22_FD_207212 | JGI IMG/M metagenome (GOLD analysis project Ga0325402, IMG submission 207212) | Populus deltoides microbial communities from Bellville, Georgia, United States - Xylem-PdKOR-R3 | ecosystem: Host-associated > Plants > Phyllosphere > Stem > Wood/Secondary xylem... | reverse complement strand
AAATTGATATATTTTTTGTATTTTCAGATTATTTTAATGCGTTGATATCAAAAATAACTTTTAAAAAAAATATATTATTTTAATGTGTTTTCAAATAAAAAACACTTTGAAAAGCAACCGCATTTATGCTTTTATCAAACATTTTATATATATTTTTTGTTATACATAAATTCCAACCATAATTTTTACCAAATACATATTTAAATTCAACTAATCACACCTAACCATTATTTTTTTACACTTATCTTTTTTAAAATTATAATTATAAGAACTATTTAAAAAATAAACAGAGTCAAAAAAGCAATAGTATATAGAATCGAAACTGGGCTGACTTTGTTAGACCCGACGTTTGTGATAGGCTTGATGAGCGTGCGTGCGTCCCAAGTATCAAGCAATAAATCGTCTATTTTTGGTTTATTAAAAAAAACTAAAAGCAATTAGTAAATCATTGTGATGTTCATTGAAACATTTTAATAATATTTATGCTTTTCTAAAAAAAAACTAACAAAGCTTGAGGATGAAAATGTCTTTTCTAGAGAATCTATTGAGCATTACAAAATTAATTTAGGATAAATTGGTTTATATATTTTTAGCACAATAAACTAATTTTGTTGTCTTTAAATTCAAAAAAATGTATAACTTTCACCATGTGGTTTTTTTTTTATCTCTTCAATATTTCTTGCACAGCTAAATTATGCTAATACAATTAAAAGAAAAAAAAAACATTAGACTTGTACAAAGGGGTATTTTTATTTTTTATTTTTTAAAACAATGAAGTGACATAATTGATCTTAAAATTAAAAAAAGAAACTTTAACCAACAACATTTTATTGTTGTGTTTTTTTTTTTTTTGTTTGTCTAGGGGCTATTTATTAATTTTAAAAATTCAAATATTATTAAAAAAAACTAACACGTCAATGCCTGACGACTCTCAAGCCCTTTAGACAGCACATGTGAGACTATATAGTTACAGAACTCCACCGTATGTGACGGTGTTTGGAGCGGTGTGTATTCCTCTTCGTGTTGGTGGAGGCATGTGCACACAACAAAGATGCAATTATGTTCTCTTATTTGTATTTATATTAATTTTATTTTTTATTTTTTTATTGCTATTTGTTTTGCTTTTAATGTTTCTTGAAGTTATTCTTTTCAATTCCACCCCTAGTTTTTTTTTCCAATTCAGTCTTTATTCTTTTGATTGCTTATTTTTTGTGTTTATCCTTTTCTTGATTTTTTTTTTAAATTTTGTCCCTCGTTATTTTTTTTATCCAATCTTGATCCTCATTTTTTTGATTGCTATTTTTTTTTATCATTTTATTGATTTTTTTTATTTTTTCCATAAACATTTTATTTCATTTAATTTTTTATCTAATTTTGATCCATTATTTTGATTGCTATTTTTTTTAATTCTTTTCTTATTTTATTTTATTTTTTCAATTTAGCATCTCATTATTTTTTAATTAAAAACATAACAGATAGCAATCAAAACATTCAACTTTAGTTCGTGATTTTTTGCTTGTCTACTTTTCTATAGAGTAATCTTGATCATATAATTTGAAGCCAATTTAAGTTAAGTTTTTTTAGGTCTTTTATTAATAATTGAATTTTTTTGTTCAAATTCATCATTAAACATTGGGTTATTAGGCCTTGAGCTTTGTTGTTTCCTTCATTTTTTTATGAGATTATCTCAATTTTATATTCCGAGTAGTAGTTTAGTCAAGTTAATCCAAGTTGACTCAAATTATTTTTCTATATTTTTTTATGAAAATGAATTTTTTATTCAATTTCATTATTTGACATTAAATTATTGATCCTTAAACCTTTCGATTGTTTTTTTTTATAGAGTTATTTCAAGTGCATATTAGTGAAGTTAATTTGAAATTTTTTAGCATTTTTTATTAACTTCAGTCTTTTATGCTAGTTTTTTTTTAAAAAAAATATATATCACGAGTGGTGGGTGGTTTAATTAAATTAACTTGGGTTGACTCAATTTTTTTCTTCAACATTACTTTGAAAAAAAATTATTTTTTAATTTTATCATTTAATATTTAATATTAGATTATTACACTTTAATCTTTACAAAAAAAAATTTAAATTTCTTTTCTACGTATCATTTTAATCTCATATCTCATCGAATCAACTTGATTCATCATCTCCTGAACATTAATTCGTTAGAAAAATTAGCCCGGCCCATAAGGCATCACGGCCCACCTATCTAGTCAATTCATTTGGGAATTGTGGTGGGGTTGATCCCTGCCTGCCTGTTATGATAAGAAATAATATCAAAACATGAAAGCGTAGTTTGGAGATAACGACAACGTCCGTGCTGCTTGCTATCCATAAAATATTGGAGGAGGGCAGTCCACCTCTGGTTCTTAATCCCTCCGCGCCCACTGATGTCATGCCACGTTTTCGTGGATTCTTCGTTTGAATCATTTTCTATCTTTACAGGCCAACAATTTATTTATTTATTATTATTTTAACCTTTTTCCCTTCAGAAAATGAGTTTGGAGAATAATTAAAAGAGTTTACTCACTGTGTTTATTAGCAAAATTAATAGTAAAAAGGAAAATGTCAAACTCTCTCTGCTTTAGGTGAATTAATAGAATAGTTTAGGTTTTGAAACTGAGGAAGGAGGAGTAGTGAAGAATCGAATAGACCCCTTACTTACTCCATTCGCTTTTTGTTATTATTATAATAAATTGGGGTATTATCAGATAGAGAGAGAGAGAGAGAGAGAGAGAGGTAATAAGTAACAGTAATTAAAAAAATGTGAAATAGTAGTAGTAAAAATCCGAGAGGTAAAAGAGTGGAGATAGAAATTAGGCATAGATAGATAGATAGGTAGGCATTGAGGACGAAAAATATATAAATCAAACAATATCCGACTGGACTGGATGTGTGGTCGTGCTCCAAAATTGAAATAGAATAGAAACAAGAGAAGGAACTAGATTACCCATTTTTTAGACTAGACGGAGCGCGATGGGCACGAGTGGGGCGTTATCGTCGGGAGCCGCCGTAGCCTGTTCGGCTTTCCCTTGCACAGATATCACCAAATTCAAATCCAAATCCAATGCCTTATTTTCACCAAATCCAAGGCGTAACTGCTGCTGCTACTCAATTATTACTCCTACCTGCACTGCCACAGTAGCATCTACATCTTCATCTTCCTCTACAGCAGCAGCAAGTAGTACTTGTAGCAGAGGAAGAAGAAAAACACTAGTTTCATGCTCGGTGGCTTTACGGTCCAACAATTCCGCAACCATGGTGACAGAAGATGAGGAAGAGGAAGCGAAGAAGAAGATTGGAGCGAAGGTTAGGGTGAAGGTTCCGTTGAAGGTTTACCACGTGCCTCGAGTGGCGGAGGAATTGGATCTGTGTGGATTGGAAGGTGAGGTGAAGCAGTACGTGAACCTGTGGAAGGGGAGGCGAGTTTCAGCTAATCTTCCTTACAAGATTCAGTTTGTCCATTCAGGAGGAGTCAAGTTCTTTGCTCATCTCAGAGAGGATGAGTTGGAATTCCTTGATTGAACTGTCCTATCCTCATTTCCTTGCCTTCTTACATATCAATCATCATCCAATGCAGGCAGGCAGGAAAATACCTCTCTTTGCTCTTCCTTTTATTTTCATAATAAAATATGTATGTTGTTGTTATAATATGAATGGTGTGTATATACATATGTTCTTCTTCAATCCAATCAGTTTTACTTGTTATCACTTCACAATCGTCATCGTCATCGTCATCATCATTCCTCTTTCTTTCAATTTAACGATCTTATTATCTGGAATTTCCTTTCTTTGCTTGTTTACTAATTGCTATTTTGAGGGGGCGTTTCTTCTTTAAAATTCGCAACTGCAGTGCTACATCTGATCTATTTTGCCTATATATACAGGCTTCTGTGATTGTAGGTAGGATCAATTCTAAGCTAGCGCTTGAAATGGTGGAGCTCTTATACTCCCAACTTATAGGGTGTGTTTGGCTGGAGGGCATTGAGGGAGGGGTGGATAAAGAGAGAGGGATGAGAAGCGAGGATGGGGTGTTCCTTTTGTTTGGAAAGAAGGGCTAGGACCCAAGGAAGGTTTGGAAGGATCCCTCTATTCTTTCCAAAGGATTGCCTTTTATCCTTCCCTCTATAGTTAGTCAAACAATTAGATGGATGGGTTAACATCCATTCTTTCATTTTACCCTATTCATCCTCCCCCAGCCAGTCCTTCCTGCACAGACCCATAGGGTTGCTCTTCCTGACAAAGCGCTCATTTTTGGAGATGCATTTCAATATGTTGGCAGATGTGCTAGGGTTTAATCCACTTCGTTTCTGACTTCTCTTTGGGCACTTGATCCTAGTCTTGTTCCTCTAGTTAGTTTATCTTGAGGTTGCTCCTTATTGTATCTCGCCATCTAGTGGGATCTCAATGCTCAATGTTGGTTGGTTATCTTTGGAAAATGACAGCAGGGAATTGATAGAATATAGGAAATGGTGAAGGGTATTCCCAATTTTTTAGGACCACAGAGTAGAAAGGAAAGTCCAGGAAATCATGGAACACTGACTAGGATGTGTGTTTTTGCTTCATCTGGTATAATAAGGAGGCAGTCATATATTATACCCATGCAATAATACATATGCAATGCAGAGCATCTATTATTCAGTGCTCCTTGGACAATTAGAATTATGTTACATCAAACTTGCCATACGCTGTTCTGATTCTTCTATTGCATGTAATCAAATTTGATGATTTGCTTTTTCTAGCTTGTGACAATTTTCAATTAAAAGCTGTTTGCTATTGTACAGCTCTGACAGAATTAACGATCACTAGTATGGCTCTGATTGAACTGAAGATCAATTAAATATTTGTACTGTGGTTTTTGGATCTTTCTCAGACCTCTGCCCTGCCATTTCTTTCATCTTCATGCTTTGCATTTTTCTTTGAATTGAAGATCCGCAAAAACATAGTTTTCTCAATGGAATGAGCTGTGGACTTATTCTCTTAGCATTCTTATGGAGGCTGTTCATATGTTTTGGATTTGGTGTCGAAGCACTAGACATGTTTCAGAGGCCAGTTGCCTGTTTGTTACTGTTTACCAGTAATATTACTCCAACTTTTGTGGTGATGTGAAATTTCTTACATTTTACTGGCATTTTAACTTTTAAGACGAGGAACTTATTGAGGGCATGCAATCCGTCCGCTATATTGTTTTGAAGGCTAATCTCGATTGGTTACTTTATATCGTGACTTGTACTAGATGACCTTTATGCTCGGTCCCTGGGTCCTAGTTCATGGGTAGCTTTGATCCCGGTGAAAGACAGTTTGTTTACGACGAGGCGTTTGCCTTTGAAGCAAAAGGCAAGAGCCAAACGTATGGTAAAGAAAAAAACAGCATTTACTGTTCATGGGCCTGTGTTTGCAATGCAAGATGAGAAGAAGCAGCTTTCACATGCTTCACGCTTGTTTCAGTAAATTTGATTTCTAATTTGAAAATTAAATAATTGAGCTCTGCTCTACCTATCTTAAGAAATTAAATCCATGGGGTGAAAAATATTTATACCCGCATAAACTAATTTATTATACTTTACTATCATAGAAATTCTTTTCTCTATATGCCAATGCCAAGCCATCACTAGCTTTCTTTTTATAAATGATGATTATGACCATGTTTGATTATGGTTAAATTATTGTTATTTTTAAAAATAAAAATTAAATTAAATTTTTATATATTAATATCAAAATAAATTTTATAAAATAAAAAAAATATTATTTTAATATATTTTAAAACATAACTATCAACCTATCCGACCCAGTAAAATAAAATAAAAAATTTTATTTTTTATTTTTAATTGTGTTTTATTTAAAAAATTAGTGTTTAACATCATTTAATGACACTAATGATAAATTAGACGGGGATCGCAATTTCAATTTTATTCCTGATGATATCTTATCTAATGTTGTTGAGTCCTTAAGAAACCAAGAAAATTATATCCTCATCGAATGTATTTCATACGTGATGTAATTATAGATAGTTTAATGGAACAATAGAAAATATTTTATATAAAATATTATTTATTTCATGATGTAATGACAGTAGTTAAATTTACAATATTTAAATTAAAAACCATTAATATTAATATATATTTTTTGATATTATTTTACAACCTCAATTTGAAAAGTATTTTTAACCAAATACATTAAATTAGTTTTTTTTTTACCTTAATTTCAACTATAGTTTTAACCAAACATATATAAATACTAAACAAACCTCAGCTAAAAATACTTTTTTTAAAACAACTCTTTTCAAATTCGAACAAAAAGTTACCACAATATCAATACCAAATTAAGCAATGATGCTTCTTATACCTTTGATTTTTTATTTCTTTTTATTAAGAATAGCCACACAGTTAGAAGAACGTAGAGACAACAGACTTGTAAAAATCCAAAGAAAATTCAAGAATTTATTTTTAAAAAAAAAACCAGCATGAAACTCATATTGCATCCCTCGCACAGGAGATCTCTGCATGGGAACCATATGAATCAAGCTCTAATTCTCTATACAGATTAGGTGTTTCCAAACTGGACCAGCTCTCAAAATGGATTGTCAAGCCCAAGGGCCCAAGCAAAATAGATCAACATGGGACGAAAGACGCGAAATCACAACAGAACCAAACCAAATCAATCAACCAATGAGATAATAATGATGATGATGATGATTACGACAGAAAAAAAAAAGCTGTAAATTTTCAAAACCTAAAAAGGAAGAAACCCTTGGTGAAACCTTAAAATCAACAACGCAAAAAAAATCAAACGACTTCAAGATGGAAATCTGAAGAAACAACTTGGCTATTGATCTTTTATTCAAGCCTCTTTAGTTGAACCTGGTCGAAGGAGATGAAGATGCATAGTGAAAAATAATTTTTTTTTTACTCATAGCACCTGGTTGAAGTAGAAGAGGAAGAGAGATTCAAGCCCTCTATCTCTATTATTTTGCTATAAAAGCTAATAAAGGGTTCAGGGTTTTTTTTTCTTGACTAGATTGAAGCCCTTGGAGTGAAAGCTGTGCTTTTGGTCCTTCTCCAACTCAACCTCTCTTGGTTATTTTGCCACAAAAGCTAATCAAGGGTTCTAGGTTATTTTTGTTTTTCCTGACCAAATCCAGGCCCTCTGAGGTCTGGAGTGAAAGCTGTGTTTCTGGTGCAATAAGTCAAAAGAAAAAAGAGAGGAATAAAATACGCGGTAGGAACGTAAAAAAGGTAGTAAAAAAAAAAGAAAAAAAAAATAACCTTCCAAAACAATCAAGCTTTCCATAGCAAGGGAAAAATCATTAGTACACTGTTAAAGTCCACGGTAAAATACCTCATAATACACAGTACATATCTGACCTCTTTTAGTTTTTTTTTCTTAATAATTCTAATTCTAATTTAATTTAATTTGCATGCATCGGTTACTGATCTTGCTGCGTGCTTCTTTGAAGCTTACGCTGTTTAATTGCTGGTTTTGTTCTGGCTGGCTTGGGTCCAACAGGCCTCTGAAGTTAGGCTTTCGTAACAGGGCATGTTGGTCCAGCACCCATATGGGAGCTTCTAGGCCCCTGGCAGGGCCTTTACTCGTGCAACTGGCTAGGCCAGCTGTAGATAAAGTCCAAAACAGCCGCGTGCACAAAAGGCCGAAACAGAACAAGCTGTTCAGTTTGAAAAGAAAAAAGAGAACAAAAGCGGTGGTAACGGAGGCGACGAGTAGCCGCAACATATTCGTACACACTTAAAACCAGTTTGCTCTATTTCCTCTTTCGATAGGTATTCAAAAAAGAATGAATTGATACAGTGCCAAGGTTACAATCTGTTTCCTACATGTTGAGTGGGTAAATCCTTTCCCAAATTGAAAGATTGTCAGGACTGCAGCAACCGATGGCAGATGGAGATACACCTATGTTAGCTTTCAAGTTTCAGTAGTAAATAAGATAGAATCAGCGGTACATGGAGCTCTGGGGCCAACCAAGGCAGAAAACTTGGAACTATATTAGCCGATGTATGGCAAGCAGTTTTAACTCCTACAAAAGCACACTCTGCTCCTCCCATAAAGAAATCATAATCCAATCCATGTAGGCTAAAAACAACTTTCACAGTCGCCCCTCAGAAGAAACGGTGTTAGGTCATGATACTTCTTGAAGAGCTAGATTTAGCTCCTGGGCGTACTTCGCAACTGAACCACCTTTCCTATTGAACAAAACAGAGAGTAGAATAAAAGAATCCAGACACAATACATTGGGATATCAAAGCAGCAGTTGTCAAGCCCGCTAAGAAAATTGAAGCTACCTTGTAAGGGTAAGCAGGCAACGCTTGACTTTCTCAAGCTCTAGAAAGCAGATATTGCAACGTTCCAACCTGTGAACCACATAAGCAGCGTCTCAAAGCAACTTTTGTTGTGTTCATAGAAAAAACAATTGCAAACATTACAAAAGGTGCACACCTTTGCTCTGCTTCAATATCCACACCAACAGATGTTGATGCTGATAGAGTCGAATAGATCATTGAACCAAATGTCCTCACCAGCTTCAGCAGCATGTCCAGTGAAATGCTCGAGTGCCTAAATACAAGATAGTTTAGCAATGAATCCTCGCTATTGGCACTTTCTTTTGAAAATAACCAACACTTGGTGCTGCCCACTGGAAACTACATTTTCTTATGATGGAAAACACATAGACCAACAGCTGTAAGTTGATTAACTGACAAGTATTACAAAGCACAACCTACCTATCCATGTCACTTTCAAGCAGGTTAGTAAGAAGAGGCAGGAGACATGTGCATATATCCAATGTGACAGTGTCAATTTTATCTGCCACAATACTGATTACATCAGCAAGGACCTGCGAGTTACAGCATATGGAAAGAAACTAAAGGTTAAGAATGAATGTTAAAAGAACTGTAGTATCCAAATATGCTTATTAAATACAGTGAGAAAAGAGGAGGGAAAAGGGAACTTACGGCGTGGTCAGCCATCTTCTCCATTGCACCAATGGCCCCCTTTACATCATTTCTCTCCCAATATCTATGGACAACCTACAGGAAAGCATAGAAAAGTTTCACCAACCTTTCAATGGCAGCTAGCTGGATGCAAACATATTAACAGAAGTACAAAAGGGAGAAAATAAAAGGGGGGCACATGATGGCTAAATGGAGAATAAATGTAGCATGCAGTTTCTAAGTTCTCATATGTTACAAAAGATAAGAGATGGCCCCAAAACCAAAGAATCTGTAGGGTCAATGCTGTGTATTTCTTGCAGAAAACAGGTTACACCATTGCATCAGTTTGTTTCTACCATATCAATAAGAAAGTCATAACTAGATTGTGACAACTAACTTGCAGTTGGAAGGGATAAAGCAAGTACAGATAGGAGCTTATAACCAGCAATTTGGGAGGGTGCTCTGATTGAATCCATCATTATGATAAGAATAAAAAAAAAATTATGGAGATGCTAAAAGGCAATTTATCAGTTAGGGACAGAAACAAATTACAGTTGCAATTTGAGGTACTTGCATTCATAAACATGCATAGTAACTTTATTGGTAATGAATTTATCTCCATCTCTCATGTGGAATCATGTCAAGAAATGCCAAAACAAAGACGCCGATGTTTTCTGTCACCAGCTCTCCCCTGCCCTTGAATGGGCAAAATATTACGTTTATGTCTACACTTCTCACACACGTACACACTCACTTATCCAGCTAAGTCACCTGTAACTTGGCAGAACGAGACTGCATAGAGCTGACAAATTGATCATGCTGTTCCATTAAGTCTGCAATAACATCCTCGTCACTAGCAGAAACCATTTCCTTTTCGATGGATGGGGCACGTCCTCTCTGTTTGAACTTCAACTTATTAACAGATGAAAAAGGTGTATAAATCAGCATCTTTAAAGCGAATGAAATGAGAAGACTTAAACAAGCACATAAAAAATATATTGGAAAACATGAGCTGGAGTAGAAATTACACCCCGTGTGTGTACAAACTTTCTTCTATGCCATGTGAGAAGCATAGGTGTAAACTAGGTGTATCCTCTACAAAGTTTGTAAACTAGGTGTATCCTCAACTGAAATAAATTTGTATCCCTCCACGTGAACAGTTTATCCTCCATTTTCCAACCAGAAACATTTCTAGTTAGATCATAGGCAGTGCCACTGAACTAAAATGTCATCTTTTTGAGGAAATTGAGTGCATAGAGATATCAGAATTGGCACCATAAAATGTAAAATTGATGTTCTGATCGCAGTACTGATGAAAAAAATATTTATGAATAGTAAACAGCACATATTTGATATCATCCATAACAGAACAAGGTGAGGGATGTGAAAATTTTCAATTAATAATTGTTTCATTCATACAAGCAAAGATAAAATGATAGATCATTTTTGTACGGAAGATAAAGACCTAGAATCAAACATAATCAATTAACAGGTCCTTTTCGTTTTTATGTTTTTTGGACATGATATGTTCTGCATAACACTTTGAAAACATGGAATACAGTCCTGAAACCCAAAATAGTAGCGCATGTCTTCAGGTGATCAGAAAGTTATGAAAGAGAATGGAACAAGTACAAAAGTTGAAATCAAATCCTACCATATTAAGAGGGAGCACATTCACCACAGATGATGTCCCAGCAGAAATGCCAGAAGTAGGTCCCTCATAGCTAGGAGAGCTTCCCCTTTTCTCCCAGTTTATCATAAGTGAACGCATTCTTCCTACATATTTAATGTGAAATAGATTAGGCATATTTGCATTATTGACAAACCTCATATTGCAATCAGGAACAGCAATACCTCCTTTCTGGCTTTCAATGGAGGGTGCATCTCTGTTTATTTTATGTCCTCGAGTCTCACCTGGAAGAAACATTAATATTTTCAACATTGGAGCCGCGCATTCCATTTCAACTGACAAAAGTGTGAAAAGTATGCCAATCCAAAGCCACAAATGTACCAAGCAAATCAAAGTCCAACTCATGGAGTCAATGAAACATAGAGAATACGATGGGAATCATGATCTATTGAATGGGTAAACAGCCCTATGATTTCTTCCACCAACACTGCACGAACATCCATATTTCACTCTTCATTTTCAGCATCATCCCTATCCATTTCATGAAACCACCCTTCCACCAGCCAAAAAGGTGGATGCTTACTGGATTCTTATTAATGTTGTTTCAAGCTATATAAGCCATGTTTCTTCTTGAATCAGATATCAGTGTTGACATAATCACTACGGGCAATGTATCAGCATGATTATCAGCCATTTTGAGAAAGGTGATGAATTTTAACTAGCTTAGGCTGCCATATAAAAGTTGCAAGAGCTGTTTTGATCAGCTAAACCAACCTTGGTGCCTTTTTCATAAAACTAAGGCATTCCCGGCATTGTCATTCCAAGCATCTTAATAAAAAGTCAGATTCATTGTCATTCTAAGCATCTTAAATAAAAATGATTGATCATAGTAACTTGAATATAGATCTGAAATATAAGGTATAGATCTAAGCATATTTAATCTCTTGGAAAATAAGCTAAATTAAGCAACGGCAGAAAACCTCAGTGGAGTACCAGCAAAGCATTATTTGCTCACTACACACCAATTGCACCTAGAAATTCATGGAACAAGTTTCTCAGTTCTAGCAACCTAGATACTATCAAAATGAAGCCTCTTCTATAGCATTTTCAACTGTACCTTATCAAAATATTATCTGTAAACCTTATAGTTGCAGTTGTTTATAAATCAGTCCATGGTAAAGCAAGTCACTTAAAGCTATAAATAAATGTGTCGCTGCCATCCTACAGAAAGCAAACCAGAAGGCTTAAGTACTTTTTAATACCCTCACCCATCAAGTTCATAATGGGAGCCAATTCCAAGTCCATTGTAAACCAACTATTCACCATATAAGTACACTTTGATTTGATAGATTTCTAAGCCAAAAGGAAGGTTTCGAAAGCATTCCCAAAGAATGCAGAAACCCTAAATTCTCAATGCAACAGCCTATCAAATTGTGAAACATGTGTGACAGGTAAACAGCTGAGTAAAGACAGCCATCAGCAACTTTAGGAGCTCAAATCAGACCGGATTCCTTATCTACACAAGGATCCTACCTTGAAACCTTAATTTTTGTCTTTTGAAACCCTATGACATCTAAAGAAGCAATCAACCATCCCCTTCAATCCTCTGATTAAAATGTCATCATATCTGTGTTATATAAAGGAAAGGCTAGTTCATATTGTTGGACTAAAAGACTAAAAACATATAGTGCATTTATAATGATCAAATATATGAAAGAAAGGTTTAAGAATTGAAATGCAACAATCTTACTTCAAATTTTACAAGAAAAATCTTGAGTTCCGATCTATCTGATTATTAAAAGTTATTTCTATACAGATAACAAGCTAAATGACGGAATGGCAACTATGAAGCAGCCACAAAACAACAGCATCATACATACATACACAGACACTGACAATCAGCGGCAAATAATTTTTTCTTAATTAGTAACACTTACAGTTTTCTTTCTGATAACTAGTGGGTGGCTCTAATGTTGAATCTGATTTATAGTTTCCAGATCCAAAAGATTGTTCAGCAGTTGTTAGTCCATGAATCGAACCTTTAACTGCAGGAGAAATATTCCTATCAGTGACACTGATCAGTTCTGTTGCCTTGCAACCTGTGGTCTCAGCAGATTGGATAGAGGTAGTTGGCTGGTCCATGTCTTCTCTGCTATTTGAAAATTTCCGGAAATCAGTTGTCTTCAAATGCAAAGAAAATGGCATTGTCCTTGCGGCAATATCAATTTCTTTTCTGGAGCCAGCAACTTGCTCTGATCTTGAGTTGGTTCTGGGGACAATTACAGGAATTACGTCTGCCTTGTTCAAGACTGGAACATTAACAGCTGAATGGACCTTCATAGAACTCCTCTTTGGGGCTGCTGTGCTAGGAACTGTTATTGAACCGGTAATGGTTGCCTTCAACCCAGTGTTTAAGCTCGCTCTTTGAGGAGTACCAGGTGCACTTCCCGTCGCTTCAATTAGAATGTTGAACCAGGAATGAAGAACATATGTCACAATCCAGCTTAAGGAATGATTTTAAATCAATTTTTTAAAAGAATAAAGTAAAGAGAAAAATACAATAGCCAAAACCAACACTGAACCAAGAATTGAAAGATTCAAAAAACAGCTTACTCGGCAAAACCTTTGATTCTTTAGAAAACTCCTTCCCGTGATCTGAATTTTGAAAATCTGACAACCTTTCAAGAGATTTTGTTTCCTTTACTAAATCTACAACCCACACTCCCACACAACTCTGATTGTATGAGCAGCCAAGAAGCTTTCCTTCATGAACATTGAGATCGGACAACTTGGACCATCCCACATCCACAGAATCAGGGCATCCTATTGGTTCCCAGGAGAAAACCTAAAAAGTTGGTTGCAAATTTAGTAAAACCAGTAGACCTGAAGAACTACCTCTATATATATATATACTGAGAGAGAGAGCTTACTTTTAAACTTTCATGCAATCCACAGAGTAGAGTCCTCCCATCAGAATTAAAGGTCAAACAACGCACTCCAGTTGTCTAAAGGGAGACAGGTTCCACAAAAAGCATTCTCTCATAAGAAAAAGCACTAGAAAAGATTTATGTTCCCAAGTTGACGATAAAAGGTATTTCTTAAGGCATAAAATTACCTCTGGCCCAGCAGAACCTATTAGCTCAAAGGTTTCAAGGTCCCAAAATTTTACTGTCCTGTCAGCAGAACCTACAAAAAGGCAACAAATTAAGGTACACAAAGATGTGAATTTTCCAGGAAAATGCAACTTTCTATTCACAGATACAGATTCCTAGTAATGGGGTTCCAACAAACATAATCACGCGCCTGTAATTTTATATAAAAATAGGTACACTTACCTATGCATACACCTAATTCATTTCTTGGAAAATTTCAGTTTCGGATTGACACAGAATTAATGAATACTGCTGGTGGTAATGCTAAAGTTGAAGATACAGAAAAGGTTTAACTTTATGTTTTTCTTACTATTTTGTTTAATCATTCCTTATTGGATATGGAATAAAAGATAGAATCATCAATTCAAGACTAAAAAATTCTTTGACTTGTTAGAAGCAAAATGTTAAGGTAAGTGTCAAAATGCATGCTGTCGCAGGAAGAATTACCAAGATCTATCAAAATCAACACCTTGGAAAAACATGCAATGAAGAAGACAGCATGTGTTGAACCGTGGATTAAAAATAAAATAACATTACAGTAGACAGGTAGCTTTTCATGGAATCATAAAACTGACCTGTTGCAAGAAGAAACTCGTGGGGATGAAAATCTATGCACTGAATCTGACCCTCATGGCACTTGAAATCGTGCAATAGCTTTCCAGCAGTCAAATCCCACAGCTGTTGAAATCGTGCACATTGCAGAGTTAGTTAAAAAAAGAATCAAACAAAAGAAACCTGTATGTGCGGTTATCTCAAGTAAACGGAACTTACAAGTGGTAGACACACTAAATATGACCCTAATGCATTCATTAGTTGCATTGACTTGAGAGAGAATTGGGTCCGAACCTGGTCTCAGACCCTTGGCACCAGGCACAGTGTGCAGGGCCAAAATATATTTGGCTGACTCAACTCTCTTAAATTCAAGTCACCAGGTATCAGTCTCAGACCCTTGGCACCAGGCACAGTGTGCAGGGCCAAAATATATTTGGCTGACTCAACTCTCTTAAATTCAAGTCACCAGGTTGATACGCATCTATTCACTGAATATGAAGACATAAAGAAAAGAAACTGGGCAGCAGAAGTGCATAAAACAATGTGTGAAATTTAAGGGCTGTCAATGTGAGGTCCTTGTGATGCGGACTGGACACGGGACCTTTAGTATTTTCTGGCATGATGTGTGTGAGTGGCTGGGTGTAGACATGATGTACACCAAGAGAAAGAAAACAGTTATAACCTTTACAGTATTGTCCTCTCCACCGGATACAACCCAGCGACCATCTGGGGTAAATCTGATTGCATTGACCCCTCGAGTGTGGCCCTTGTATGTGTGAATACAGCCCTTCTTTCTAATATCCCATATCTTAAGATTTGTGTCCAGGGAACCAGATGCAAAGAACTCTCCAAAAGGGTGAAAGTCAACAGATATGCAATTGGATCTGTGACCAGTGAGTGTGCGAACAACTACAGACAGAACACATGGCAAGTGATGAATTTAACAGACAGAAAAGATAATTAGTAAGAAACAATAGGAATATACAAGTAAATTCTAGTATAGTAAGAGTTTAGAGGACACATCACAAGCATACTTTTTGCCTCCTCTAAATCCCAAAGCTTGACCGTACCGCTTGCAGCTCCAGCAGCTACTAGGACTTCTGAAGAATCAAAGCTTACTGAATCAATCCCGCTTGTATGTCCGGACAAACTCTGCATGAAATTATTGGATTAGACGGAATGAAAATCATCAGACACCAGACCAGAAAGAAAATGGTACAAAAAAAATCACGAACAGAATCGAGAACTGACCAGTATAGCATTGGGCTTACCAATAGCCCAGAGATTAACCTTGTGATCTTCTCCTCCAGTCACAAGAACCCTGGATGATTTCCTGCCAATCTTGAGGCAATTGACACTCGAAGAATGAGCCACAAATTCCTCTTTTCAAGCAATTTTAAAAGAAATTGTGGTCAAGGCCAACAACAGCAGCAGCAATCACTACTATTATCAGTTAAGCAACAGTTTATTCAACAGAGTTTATATATTTATTTATTTTATTTTTTAAAAGACAGATCTGAAATGAATAAGGCAAAATGCAGATCAAGCAAAGAAAAAAAAAAGTAGCGTGAGCACTGTAATGAGCAGATGAAGCCGTAAAAACAAAAACAAAAACAAAATTGAGGAGGATACGGAGTTTGTAGGCGCGTTTAGTAGTCATTGCATTGAGAATTGAGAAGATAAAAATGGAAGGGTGAATAGAAAACCCTAATAATCGAGCAAATGCCGCAGCACTTGTTTCTCTTTACACGTTCAGCAAGTTGTTTAAATCATCATCATCGTCTTCAGCCTAACAGAAAAGGGAAAAAAAACAGATCTCGTTTAGGAAAATACAAACAATAAATAAAATAATAAAAGATTGCAAGCATATGCCATACGTACGTTAGCTAAAAAATCAAAGCAGTGGTCGGATCGACGGAGAGGAAAGCACATACATTGTGTTGGAGTAGTTGAAAGCTACCGCACCGCCTCGCCTCACCTCCTTTTTTTTTTGTCTGCCTGTCTGTCTATGCTTCTTTCTCCGCACTTAAAATTAAAAATCACGTACTAATCAACTGAGTACTGAGTTATGGCGGAGGAGAAAGTTACAGAATGTCCACCACACGCTAGTAGCAGGGGTAGTTAAGTAGAAGACTAACACCGGTAATGAAATGAAATTAATTAAGAAAGAGACTAATTAAGGAATAGTGTTTGTTTATGCGAGAAATGGTAATGCTGATGCTGCAGATTTAGCAGTTGCTGGGGAAGAATGATAAACACAAGCCACGCACAGAGATGGAATGTAACAGGAGAGGGTGGGACTCAGCCTAGAGTAGCAACCAGAGGCAAGAAACAGAGAAAGGAGAAGAGGCGCTTTCACATTCACAGGAGAGATGTGTACCTCTCTCGCTCTCTCTGTGCAAGATAATAAATAAAAAAAATACTCTGATATTTTTTTAACAAATGCTAAAGACTAGAAGTGGAGTGAATTACTTTCTAAGCGTGCTAATTCAAATTAATCTCAAAGGGTGGGAAATAGACCATATGACGAAATATCAAACTACAAGGAGAGAAAAAAAAAAAGGTGTGTGAAAATTACCCGTCGTCTCAAAGGAGCTGGGACCCAAAAAAAATAAACAAGTAAACCCACCTGGCTACAAGGCCTCGCCGAGCTCAACCGGTGGTGGGCCAGGGTCCACCTCCAACTTTACTATTCAGGTCTCCCTCCTTGCCTGAATTCAAATCAAAATTAAAAGGCCCAGAGCATGCCCCGCCTCCACTTAACCTTCTCGTACCTTTCTCACTTTTTTTTCATTTTTCTTTTAAAAGTCAATAGGCCCATGTATATTATAATTATGATTATATTATAATTATAAAGAATACTACAACAACGTGTTTTACAGTTTTGCCTCTAATGTTTTCAGTTTTTTTATTTGCTCATTGTAGTTTTAAGTCTATTTATTTCAATTTTCAATCTTTATTTTCATCGCCTCTGATAAAAGTAGAGCAATTATCAAAAAAGATAGACAAAAGAGAATGATCTCTTCAGCTACCTTTTAATTACAAAAACAAATTAAGTTGGTGTCAATATATTTGTTTTGAAGAGAAGTTCAATAAAGATATTTTTATTCTTTAGATATGTTATTAAAAAGTAGATTGGAGAATATAAAGCTCTTTTAATTTGATTTATTTTTCATGTTTTTGAATAAAAAAAATATGAAAGTTTGGATTCATGAAATATTTTAAAGTTTTTTTATTATAAAAAATAAGTTTAGAATTGAGTTTAAATGTTTAAAAACTCAAATGTTGATTTTATAGCTATTAAAGGTAGTCAATTAAATATAGTCAAAACTTGTACGAGAGATGACATATTGCTTGCTCAGATAAATAGCACGTTATTTTATTTATTAAGAAAATTAGAATGGACTTCATGCTTGCCCATTTTTTAAAAAAAGTTGTTAATTAATATTTAATAATAATAGAATATATATTTTATTATTTTTTATTGTAAATATTTATATAATTCTTCCAAATTCTGTGTTCTTATATATGTTGATACAAGTGCCTGAAAATAATACTTTCATGATCTTTTTATTAAAAATTATTTTAATCATCATAATAAATTTTTATTTATTTTTCTTAAATATATATATTTTTGTAAAGTAAACAAAACATGTGAATACAAAAGGTGATTTTTTTATTTAAATGATATATTTTTTCCTCTTTAATTCAAGTCATGTAATTTTAGGAAAAATTCTTTAATCATTATTAGCTTTTATTCAATAAACTGTGTTGCTAATAAAAAAATGTCATTGTAAAAAAAATCACATGAATGAGAATAAAAAAAACTAAAAATTAAAATATATTTTAAGCATTATAATTTATATTTTAACTGTCATATAATTAAATAAAAATATATATTAAAAAGTATCCATAACAACTTAGGCATGATACTAATAATTTATAATCAAAATCAAGCACATGGTCAAAGAGTATGAAATGTGTGTTAAATAATATGGTGCAAGCTACTTTACAAAAGTGTTTTTGAATTGAAAATTTATAAAAATAATGTTTTATTTAAATTTGTTTGTTTTTTTTTTTGCACAACACATCAAAATCATAGATAAATATCAATAAATATTTAATAAAAGATCAATTTGATATTTTGTAAAGTAAAAAAACATTTTAAAAAATAAATTCAACTACAAAAACACATTCTTAAAGTATCAG
>Ga0325402_1001690_pt1 | contig 18497 bp, 11 predicted proteins | sample PopdelMetagenome_22_FD_207212 | JGI IMG/M metagenome (GOLD analysis project Ga0325402, IMG submission 207212) | Populus deltoides microbial communities from Bellville, Georgia, United States - Xylem-PdKOR-R3 | ecosystem: Host-associated > Plants > Phyllosphere > Stem > Wood/Secondary xylem... | reverse complement strand
TTTTTGGAAAGAGAAAAAGGATAGAGACTGATGAGTCACGATGAGAAGGTGCTTGGAAGTATTTGAATGTCGTGTAGTTGTTTCTTTTTTAAATGTTTTTTATTTAAAAAATATTAAAATAATATATTTTTATTTTTTAAAATTTATTTATTACACATTAAAAAAAACTAAAAAATAAAAAAAAATTAAGATTAAATGAAAAACAGGCTCCAAACACCCCGTAGTAGTAGAAATGCTAAATTATTAATTTTTGTAACGGGGCAGAAAAGGCAATAATATTTTTGTTTTGTGGTGTGGGAAGTGCCTAGTGGGCAAGGCAATATACAATGGGCTTTTTGGGCCAGTGATGAGTCATGCGACAGAGGGGGATATGATCTGATCCTCCGGCGTACAAACAAAACGGAAAGAGGGCTCTAGTGGTACAGTTTTTCAAATCTGTGGTGGTCAAGTTAGTGACGGTTCTACCACTACAAATTTGACACGCGGTGAGTTGTCATTTGTTTGTTCTTTTGTTTCACTTTCTAGAGACCGCCTCGACTTGATTGTTTATGCGCTGTTCGGGTCCCACTTTATCAATCCCCGCCACTCACCAGCCTCTCGTTCTCTTTTTCTTGTGGCACATAAAAGGGGTGTTGATATACGACACTGTATGCTTATCTAGACAGTTTGTGGTCCCCGCTCGTCTTCTTCCATTTTCACAGAGAACCAAGAATTCGTGATCTCAAACAATAATAATAATAATAATGAATCTCATCAATATAATCTCTTTTTGTTTTTACCCATCAGTTTTGAGAGAGACTCTCCCTTGTTAATATGAAAAGTCATGTATTCTGTCCAATTAAATTGATAAATACAGTATCTTAATTTTTAAGTAGATTTTCCCATTTATTTTGATATTTAGGAAATTAAAAGGTTGTCATGTGAATATTAAATAAATATAATTTAATAATAATGGAGTGCAAGTTTGCTAATTAATATTCTAAATGAAATCTCACTTTATGATGCAATTTATTTAAGTGTTTGATGAAATTAATTTCAGCAGCCAAGAAATTAGAATATTATTTTGCTTTCATAATTGATTTAGTGGCGTTGAGCCTAATCATCATCACTTGGTGTCGAGATTTTCCTGTAACTTCGAAAATAAAATTTACCCCTTCTTAACGGAAAAGGACAAGTCATTGTCGACTTGTCCGTGCAAGTCACACCTATACATCATGGCATGGCATGTGATTTTCCAGAGAAATGAAATTAAAAAAAAAAAAAACTTTTGAATTATTTCTTTTTATTATTATTATTATGTCTGAACCAATTTATATATATTTTTGATTAATCTAATCAACTCTAAAATTAATAATTATATAAATCTTTACGAACTTTTGAATTAGTCTTTTTTTTTTTATATATATATATATATATATAAAGAAAATAACACATCTGATGAGTTACGATGCTGGGAACATCTTAGATTACGCTGTTTCCAATAGCTTAATTTAATAGATTTCGTGAATCAACAATAACGATGTCCATTTTGGGCTCCTTGCCTTTCCAAGCACGCACCTGCCTGCAGAAACACGATGAATAATGCTACAGCAGTCGATCGACTAATAATATCAACAACCTTATTTTTGGGCAACAGTTCCACAGCAAGGATAAGGCGTGATGTATACAACTTCGTGGCTAGTAGAATACAAATCATAGAACAGAAGCTAAATCAGCCGTATACATCTATTAAACAGTTAAATCCCCTCAGGCCTTGTTTCTCACAAGAAGAACCTGGCACTTGGCATTCTGAACGCAGTAACTGCTGACACTTCCCAGCAAAGCCCTATAGGAAATAATTTGCATCAATGTCAGATAATGCAATGAAACCACCCTACATGAGCATATAGAAATTCTGTCAAAAAAACCCTACAACTTATTGACCCCTACGTGATTTATTTTTATGAGGTGTTCACTGCTAAATGCTTGCAGTAGAATAGCTGTTCCATCTCTGCTTTCTCTTTTTGTGGCATATCAAGATTATCTTCTGTCACCATCAGATCGCTAGCAAAAATAAGAAAGATAGGAAACCAACCTCTTGATATTTCCATTTGCCTCGTCGCCAATGACAAGTAAATTGACACCACACTTCTGAACTGCATCGCATATGACCTCTTTAGGATAACCCGCCTCAGTAATTGCCTCCACAGTTACCTGAGAAGACAAAAGACAGTGACGATCCCTGTATATAAATATATATATATATAGTCAGAGAAAATTGGTAAAAATCAGTGCCATCCATCATCAAGTCCATGGAGAAAGCGGTATGTAGAATATGAATGACCATAAAATTTACCAGCCCACTTTTATTTTTACCAAGTTCCTATCTGCGACATTATATCATTTAAGCTAATATTGTAAAAAAGAAACACATAATTGAGACACCGAGAGTGCGGGGTGGGGGAGGAAAAGTGCAAGCAGTTGTACTGAATTTTTGGGCAAAACCTTGCTAACTATTGGCCTCATTTTCATAAATAAAATGCTTTCCAAATAAAGGTGGTGGACTTCAAGAAATTTTAGGACCCACCCGCCATATAGTTTGTCACAACAAACTAGACTCTATCAACACCAGAGTCAAAGCAACAGTTTAAGTAGTACATTACGATGATACGAATGAGTCTATAGAATACTTCTATCTTGAGATACAGGGACTGTTTAACCTTAGCAGAAGATGTGAAGCATCAAATTCCCAGTAACATGAATCACCTAAGATTTTTCTGAAAGGTCCAGTACAGCTTGCTTTTTTCAAAACTAGCTTAAAATTACTTTCTAGTTTTTCCATCTGTGATGGCTTTGTCCTGGAGATCTCAAGGATAAAGTTAAGAAATTCAATTTTCTTTAACATCTTTCCTTTTCATATGGATAATTCCGTGGGGCTTCATGTGTCGCGGATGGAAAAGTAGACTGGTAAATGACTACAGAGTGATCAGAGGTTTCAGCAAAGTGCTTCACTAATTATTATGGACATACCCCTTTACTTGCACATATTCTCTTAGCCTTCTCCAGAATACCCAATGCCACCTTCTTTTTTTGTAGTTGAACAGAGTTAAATAGATCCATGGCTGTCATTCAAAAGTATAAACTAATGATAATCAATTTCGCGTATACATTCTATTAGTTTAATGTTTCTAATATGACTCTCAATACGAGAAGTTCACAAGAGAATAATGAATCAAAAGATATGAGTGTAACAGACTTCCCGTTCCGAAAAGAAAAGGAAAGGCATTTGTAAACACAATTTGTTTTTGAGATCACGTGCATAGTTAAACAATTTCCATTAGCTTTTCTTGGGAAAAAATAGCAATAAAGGCTTAAACTCAAGTCCTTACATATAGACAAAGCAACACAATTCCCACCTGCCAACCTGCAGAATCTAGTTAAGAATGATGTATCATACGAAATCCAAGATTAACTGAGCAGGACTAGAAACCAAGAAATCCTGAGTAAAATGCAGTAACATGTACAGCACGAACACTTATGTTCTAGCGAAATGGATAGCAGGAATACTCAACTGGCTGAGAGTGGACATATGCAAGCGAGACCAAATGCTGAAGAGACTACATAATTACATTTTGGAGGTGGCTGCGCTGCGAATATGACAAGCGGTAAGTTCTTGATCGATTCTTTGAGATTGTCGAGCACCCACATTAGAGCACGATAACTGCACTCACTTTCATCTATGACCACCATCACCTTCATATTAGCCCTTCCATTTCCTTTATTCATTGTCACGCAGATGATGCAAAACCAAAGTCTTTAACTTCAATAAAATGTAGTTGGTACATAAATGTCATGTGATATGAAACTTCACCTATTTATATCATTGAAAGTCTTCAAATGTACTGGCCATTGTTTTGAATTCAAGAGCGTGTTAGTTGAGCCATTTGTTATACCTCTACAGTAAGCTTTCCTCTATAAGTAACCAAGAGTTATTTCTTTTCCAAAGTAATGTGCTTTAGAGTAACAATAGTCAATTTTTTGTTGCTTCAGGGTGGTTTGCTCTTTTCAGTGTGGAGTGAAAACTCGAGCCTAGGTAAGAGAAGCAACAGTCTCAATAATGATGCTCAGATTATAATTGAGAGCCTTTTCTAGGACGTTCCTACTTGAAAAGGGAATTTGCTTTTACTGTATTTCCACTTAGTGTCGTCCTAAATTGGTCACGAAGATTGCAAAAGCTTTTCTTGCTGTCTGATCTATTTTGCGACGTATGAAAAGATTAATTCTGCTCTGGGAAGGTAACTTGACGTAGGAATTGGAACTTTTCCTCATTGTAAATTTAAGTTTTCTTTACAAAATCGTTTGTAATTGTACGCAGGAAGGTAAGCTCCTTCTTTGGTTGCTTTTGATTAATGAAAACCTTTCATTCATGAAAAGGAAAGGGGTAACTTGATACGCTCTGTGTTTATTTTTGGTGAGATGTGATAGTTTTACCTGGTATAGAATGATAGAGACCTGATGCATTGGCCTATGAAGTCTCCTTTTCCTAACATCTACTTCTTTCAACTGGTAGAGTTGACAGCAAGAAATTTAATTGCTCTTTTGTAGAGTTACTTAGCAGAAATTTCCCAGTTAGTTGTATAACCATAACAGAAATGAATGAACAAAAAAGTGATTATTGTGGCCCCAGCCATTAATTTTGCTGGTGGATTAGTCACGCAGCAAATTACAGCTTTTTCTTTGCCTCATGTACTTGTAGCAAATTCTTTTTCTTCTCCTCATTTTTTGTTTGTTCTTCTTGTTTCTCCTTGATAAAAAGGTCGACTTGACAGCAAAGAGTCATGGTTATCAAAAACCTCCATCAGCAGAATCCCAGCATGAAAATTCTATCCGTGTGGATTAGGATCAAGATATAGCTCATCTATGTAAGGATAATTTACCTTTTGTATCTACCAGTATGTGCTTGACAGTACAAGGTTTTCCGTTGCCCGAACAGAATTTGTTGGTAATTTCTTCCTCTTTCGACGATAGGTTGATTGATGTGCTATAGAACTTTAGCGTTAGTAATATTCTAAACATTTGATCGGATATATTCGAAAGATGAAGAGGATTGGACTTCACATGCAGTATGAGAAGAAAACATGGTCAAGTGGAGCAAGGAATGAAAAAGGTATAAAATAATAGAAATTTTTTTTACTAATTGCTTGCAAACTAATGAGTAAAGCATCTTAAAAGCATTTAGCCAGCACTGGATGATTTTTAAATTCTGAGCAACACTAAGTTGAGGCTACTAATGGTCACTGGAGGACAATTTGGCAAATGTCATTGGAACGCCCATTGAGAGAGATGGCAAGCTAACACGAGTAAGCAAAGCACAATTTACCGAAAGTTTCTTCTCTCTTCCTTTTCCTTTTCTTTTTTATGTGCTAGTTATGGAAATGTACTGTTGCATGGCTCAAATCATATCTGAGAATGATCTGAAATAATAGAGCTGAAGATAACCCATGTTAACAGAGTCAAGCTAGCTTGGGGAGTATTTATTTTGTCTAATAATTTACAAACACAATGCCTTTTGAAAAGAGACCTAAATCTCAAAATTTCCAAACATCTAGACATTTTAACTTGACATGCTGTAAGTTTGTTTTGACAGAAAACTCTTGACTTGCTGGTCTCCTTATATCCAGAACTCAGCTTTCTGCTTCACATGATAGCAGCAATACGACGGCGAAGTCCTCAAACTGCAGGTTTCTTCACAACAAGAACAGGGCACTTGGCGTTGTTCACACAGTAGTTGCTGACACTTCCCAGAAAAGCCCTGTCCAGGAAAACTCGAGTTAAACTCAGTAATTTGTAAGTTTTAGTCTATCTAGAAGCACAGTTCAGAGGCACCCATGTTTGCATACAATAGCACAACTATACAGAATAGTTGATTTATCTCCAGGTCAAAAACAGGCGACTCGTTCTCCATCCAATTACATTCTGAAATGCCAGCATGAAATGCTATTTTCTCTGTCTTTTTTCTCTCTTTTCTTATAACTTTAGACTGATGAATAAGGAGGATTGCATATAACATTTCAAGTAAAGACTAACCTCTGCACAGGTCCCCGATTATGGCTACCTAAAACAAGTAGTTCGATGTTGAGCTTTTCTACAGCTTCGCATATTGCGTATTTAGGATCCCCAATCTCCGTTACTGTCTCTGCAACAATCTTTAGGAAGATAAAAGAGCATTACTATTTTTGCTTATAACAACATGCAAAACTATTTGATGTGGAACCTGCTTGTACTTCAATGCATTTAGTTTTAGTGAAGGAACTGCAATTTATTTCTCAACGACTGGGGCTTCAATTTACCCACTTCGTTTTTTATTCCTTTTCCAGTCAGATTTTGTAAGAAAGTATTTTCACATATGCATTATGCTTATATAAAAGTCAAAAACAACATGATCAAATAAAATGGAAAATCTCATTTATAGCACCTATGCCTTTTAAGGAAGGGGAAAGCCAACAGAGGAAATCACTCGACATGTTATGTGGATTACATGCAATAACCATCAAAATTTTCATTCTACAATCACAGAACTGAATAACTACATGCACAAACTGAATTATTTAAGAAGGAGCAGTTCGATACAATGATGGAAACCATTACCCCATATTTGGCACAAATATCTTTAGCTTTATCCAATAGAAATGATGCAACCTTCTAGTGATTTTCTTGTATAGATGTGATCAAATCCACAGCTGCAACCAAAATACATAAAGAAAAAAGAAAAAGAAAGAGCTACTCTGAAGTCTCGTACAGTTTAAACTTTTCTTGAAAGAAAAAATCGACTTTTTTTATTTATAAAATTATTACTAAAATAAATGAACGCTAACTAAGGAATTGAGAAGAACTTACGAGCAACGCCTAAAGTGGAAGCATAGACATAACCCAGATCAGAATTAGGCTGTGCAGTGAAGATGATAACATCAGAGTCAGCGATGGTCTCTCGTAGCTTATCAAGCGCCCATTCAAGAGCGTAGTGGCTATTCTCACTCTCATCTATAGCCAACATCACCTTCTTCTTTTCACCACTCTTTCCCTCTTCCATTTTTCTATAATATCAATACACCGCTCTAGCTTTTGCTTTATTAACTGCTACGAAGTCTGTCTAGCTAAGGTCCTCTGATTAATAGAGATGAATATGTTGATCACGATCGAGTGCTATAATATGTTTTCCTCTAATTCTTTTGATTTTTTGGACCAGTGCGCTTATGGTAAATTAAAGAACAGTACTGCAATATCGCGTAGAATTGTAGGGTTTTTTTTTTAAGATCTTGGTATCTAAAAGACTATTAAATCTTAATTAATTTAGTCGAGCCAAATCAACCTATTAAAAAATAAAACTCTCCCAGTAATGATCGACTTTATATATATAAAGCTTGAACTCAACTCCTTATTTAAAAGAAATAAACATTGAATTATTTGAATCAATTTGGAGAACTGTAGTTGAATGTAGTTTTGTTACCAGACAGTCAAACCAAACACGTGTTTGCAGAGAGATTTTTCCCATTGAAATGCGTGCATTTTGTTTTGGAATTATTTTTAAAAGTATTTTTTTATTAAAAATATATTAAATTAAATATTTTTTAATATTATCACATTAAAATCATAAAAATATTAAAAGAATTAATTTTATATTTTTTCATCTAAACATATTCTTAAAACATAGTTTCAACAACCAAAAATAAACAGTATAAAATTGAGTTCAGATTATGATATAAAAAAATTATTTGAGTTCGGATTATGATGTAATAAAAGCGGAAGGCTCTAGAGAGAATGGAAGGCGTGCACGACTGTGATTACTTGTCGAGGCATGAGGGAGACATTAGTTACATTTGAAGCCTAGATGTTTCTGCATCGTCACCATTTCTATCCAGAAGGAAAGAAAACACAGGGATTTTGGCATGTAACTTGGGAATAGTAGCAGATAGAGCTAGACAGCTCTTTCGAGATCTAATCCAAATTTATCCTCCACTCCAATAATGGGTTTAGAATAAGAATGAAGGCCCAACCATTCTAAATTTGTACTCCTTCGGAACATCTCACGCCATTTATCCTCACCACATGCGTGCTTGGATGGACCGCTGAGATTCATGATACCACTTTCCCCTTTCCAGGAACAAAATAAGGGCCAGTTTAATACCCGGAAAAAAAAATAACAATATTGGAGTCAAATCTCAAACTGTCTTTTTCAGGGTAATTATTTTATGTTTGGTTTAACTTTTATAAAAAAAATATAACCAAATCAGTTTTTTTTTAAGCTGAAACCGCTTCAAACCGATTGGTTTCGGTTCGGTTTGGTTCGGTTATTTTAAAACAAAAACTGGTTTGGCTCGGTTTTTTCGATTTGGGTTCGGTCGGTTTTTTCGATTTGAGTTCGGTTCGGTTTTTTCAGTTTCAGGTTTATAAAATCAAACCGGTCAGTTTTTCTAAAATTTTAATCAATTTTTTTTACAATTCAATTTTGTTAGTTATTTTTTTCTAGTTTTCTCAATTTAATCAATTTTTTAATTTTTTTTACTCACCTCTACCTCTACCTCTACCTCTACCTCTACCTCTACCTCTACCTCTAGTCATCACTGTCGAGCTCCAGAGGAATGTTGGTGTGTTCTAGCAGTAGAATTGACTACAAAAATAAGAGTTCCTTTGATATCGTTTCCTCCAATAAAACTGTGTAATATACTGATACAGAAGACTCCAAGCATGGAATAGCCAGAATCAAGAACGATTGAGATGACAAACATTTATCAGCTCATGAATGGACTGGACTATGCATGCTTAGAGCCCTTTAAATGCTAACGGCCCTGGGGGCTGGGCGGGGGAGCCTAAAAATGTGAGCTAACACAATCAGAAATGAAAGACTAGGAATTGCTTGTATTCTCTTCAAGGTGAACTAAGATTTAGAAACTTAAAATAGGTGCACAAATTTGATAAATTACAAGCAACACGAGTTCCCATTTGTGGTCAAGAGGTTTCCTGGGTCTACTAGATGTAATTCTATGAGTAATAATCCTTTTGCCCTCGTCATCTTTTTATTTTTTTTGACGAAGCCCGTCTACTTATTCTCGAGTCAATAGTAAGTGCGACTGAGAAGTATATTACCATTTACAATTGGCAATGAATCGCAAATTTGTCTGCTTTCTGTCACGATAAATTTACTTAGACCCCTCACGCCGAAGGAACTGAACAAATTTAAATCCCAATTCAGGTGGAACACAACGGACGATAATTTTTGTCAAGCCAGACAGCCATTGCTTTTGCTTCCAGGATAGGCTGCAGAGAGTGCTATTAGAGTTTCTGAGATTCTAAGAATAAACAGGACAAATCCTGAAAATTTGTACCCTAAGGGTGATAATAAATTACCTCTGCCTTTGGCAGTCTGATGAAGAAGTATTCAAAGTATAGGCAAGCAGAAGAGGAACCAGAGATCCCTGTCTTTACAACAAAACTGTCTCCACTATAGGTGCACAGAAGCACCAACAAGAAAAGAATATCACTAAAATTTTCCTGAAACACTTTTTAGATGTTGCTTTTACTAGCTGCGGCACACATATTGCAAAACCGCTGACTGAAATTTCCAATCAACCACAGGGCAAGTGTTTTTATCATAGTTGCACTGTAACAGATGCACATAAAGTATTTGCAAGTACCCAGTAATATCCTAGTGGGAATGGAGTTTGGACGAAAGTTTATGTTAAACCCCTCTCACCCTTCCGCGAAGAAGCAGCCATTACCTTCTTAGGCCTTAACTTCGATAACATTTAAAGTGAAATGCGAGTAAGGAACTAAAAAACACGAAGAAGTTTCAAGTTTAAAACCCTTTTTCCACTAACAAATCATTCTTCTTTTCAGGAACAGCTAAACTAACTACATTCACCTGTGTTCCTAGCTTGGTCCCTCCTCTAGTTTGTTAGAAAAAAGATAAAGCTTGGCACTTGGATTCGGAGGGTTACCAAATAAACAGAGCAAAACACACAAAAGATTGACGTAGTTGATAGAGATAAAAAAGCAATGACATACTCTTAGCAGGCTGAGAATTTGACAGTGCCAATGCATATCCAGTGCGAGCCTCGGCCCCGATACCAATCCTCTCCAGAAGACCATGACGACCTGATTAAGATTAATTCCAATTTATTACAAATAAATAAATAAAATTGCTGATCATGCATAATGAATTTACAATTTTTCATTCCAATTTTCCTCTCTCATCCATCTGGGTTCAAGAAAAGTTGATGATTAATACGTATCTGCCTCGTTGACAATTACTGGCATAAACAGCATTGTTGACAGCTCCGTATCGATCCAGCTCGCAATCATGCACTTTTGCTCCACTTCCACTAATCCACTCATCCCACAAAACCCATTTTCATCATTTTTCATGGTGCTTCTTTTTGTCACGCTTGTATGATGGCACGTATGATGGATGTATATAAGTTCATATCAATCTTTTATTCTTTTTATATGAGGATTTCAGATATCGGTATCAGAAACTGGAATTTTCTTTTTTTATAAAAACAGTCTTTTTCTAGGAATTTTAAGAATCCTCTGATTATCAAATCAATCATTTTATGATGAAGATTTGCGGTAAATGATTTTTAGAGTGAAGATTGTAAACCCTAATTTGGATTATTCAAAGTGTTTTTATAACATTTTTCTTTTCTTATTCAAGTGATTGTAAGTCTTTTTCTTTATTCAAATAGGAGGAAGATCTTACATTCAACATTAATATTAATTATCTTTTTACCTAATATTTAATGTTGAGGATCATACTTATAGAATATAATTTTATGTCAATTTATACACAATATTAATATTGATGAGATCATCTCTTATTATTAATATTAATATCAATTTGACGCAAAGAGAGTCTTTTAAAAGATGTTTTGATCTACTAGGGAGTAAAGAGATAATGACTCTAGATTCTTATTTTGAGCACTTATTTTTGAAGAAAGATCTGACTCATAGGAGGTTGGGTCTGATAAGGTGTTAGACCCACAAGCGCTTGAACCTGACGCATAACCGAGCCCAAAAACATTAGGTCTAGCAGAGTGTTAAACTTACAGACACTTGAGCCTCCCGCTTAGCTGAGCTTAAGGAGATTGGTTTGGCAGGATGCCAAACCCATAAGCACTTAGGCCTTGAGCATAACCGAGTTCAAAAGGGTTAGAATTGATAAGGTGTCAGGCCCACAAATCCTTTAAATATGTAATCAAAAGAGAAATGATATTTTTACCTGATCTTTTTATTTTAAATTTTAATATTTTTTAGATATTTTTTATCTTATCCTTTTCTAGTCATGAGTTTTTATGAAGGTTTTTTTAAATAAAGTACGCTGATACATTAATTTTCATATCGCAAAATCAAGATAAAACTAATTACTTCACAAAAAAGAAAGAAAGAAAGAAATGTTACCCTTTGCCAGCTTTGAGATCGAGAAATGGCACCGCCGTGAGGTAGCAGGAAGAGTCACGCGCGGTGGGGGAATTATTGGCAAAATCATAATCATCGGACACTGTTTGTGCTATCTACAATCTATCTATGTTCGGGTGGGAAATACCGAAATTGTCCGTCATTATTTTCTCTGCGGATCTTTTTTTTTTTTTTCCTTTTCTTTTTCTTCTCTTCGGGCGTTAGAATTTACGCAATTCAATTGCAAACTGTAAAGTCTCAGTGACTACCTGTAGTTTGCTAGTACTTTGCTCCCATTTTTTATTTCACTCTTCTTTTTTTTTTTTTTTAAGTTGGAGATGTAATTATTTATACATTTATATGTCCTCCAACTTTTTCAATCTCTCGAATTTATAATATTCCATAAAAAAATATCTAAACTTTTTAAACTAATAATTGTATTGATCAGCTGCACTAAAATATCTCGAATTTTTTTAAACCGTCGACTTGATTATTCTGTAATTTTTATTTAAAATGGAAAAAAAATCAACGAAAATCATAGATTATTTAAAAAATTACTTACTTTTATTTTTAGATTCTACCTTTCTAATGGACGTTACAGTCCTATCATTTTAGGACAAAACTAGTTTAATTATCCACGACGGTTTTTATTTTAGTTAATAAACAGATTTTATTTAATTTTAAAACTTTTTATTAAAAAAAAATTGGTGCGTGTAGATAAGTTATTTTACTTGATTTATGTGGGATGATCATCATAATATATAAATACAAAATTGTTTTCACAATAAAATAAAAAAGAACATGTCTTTAACATGAAAATTAATTTTTTTCTTCAAAGAATTACGGAGACCCAATAGTGTCGAACAAACAGTTTTATACTTATGATTTTCTAGTAAAGAATCTTTTCAATTAAAACTCATTTATCTTTTTATGTATTTGTTTCATATAAAGTTTTTTCATGTATTTTTTATATATATAAATTTTTTTTATTCATATCATTATTTTTAGATAAAAAATATCATGATTTGAAAAGGCAGGTTTTTAATATATATATATATATCTTAATAATTATTATATGAATTTATACAAAAAGAAATAATCAATTTAAAAAATAAATAAAAGCTGCATAATAAAAAGTAGAGTAAATATTTTATTATATTCATGAGAATTTTTAAATAAAATTATACATATTAAGTACATATATAATTATTTATAAAGTAATTACTAACACTGCCATAAATTTATATGCCTTCCATACTCTTATCAGATGGATAAATATCAAGATTTATAAAGGCCCCCACAGTTCAAACACGCGTGGTAGATCATAAGACCGATATTTGTCAAGTCCAAAGTCTCACATTTATTACAGGCATGGAATTTTTGAATTTCGACACAGACAGTCTTAATCCAAGTCGACGACAGCAGCCTTTGATTAGCAGCTTTCGTAAATCCTGACGTCGTCCCATCACTGATTAGAGAGTTTGCAGAGTACCTCCCTATGGAAATCTCCGATGCTGAGTCAACTCTATCTTGATTACCCGAAAAATCAACAGACCATCTCCTGGACTTTTGCTTCAATTATTGATTCACATTCGTCCTAAACTCGTTGATCTCAAGCCCCACCCACCGCGCCTTTTACTGTTATCTAGTAAGAGGATGTTTGGTATTCAGTAAAAATACTATTTATCTAAATTTTATTTTTTTATTTTAAATTATTTTCTTTAGTATTTTTAAATTATTTAATATGTTAATATTAAAAAAACACAAAAAAATGAGATGGTTTTGCTAAAATAAGAGCTAAACATACATTTTAGACATTCGACTTTTTAGATTATAAGCTTCTAGTCCCTAACAATTTATGAAATTTTATTTTAGTCTCAAATTTTATTTTTTTATCTTTTGGTTTCTAGTTTGAGAGATGAAAGAGAAAAAATCTCGGTTGAGACAGATTTCAATTATGAAAACAAGTGATTTTGATAATAGGTTTTTTTCGACGAGTAAAGTTTAGATAACATGTTGTTTTTCCTTAAACTTGTCTTAAATTATGGATCTGAATTAGAAAAGAATCTTGGTTTTGGGTTTTATGGTTTTTTCAAGTCAAAATATGGTAAAAAATTATTTTTTTTTAAACAGACTAGCCTAATTTTTCGGTTAAAGACTAGGATTTTTTGTTTTTTTATCCATTACAGTTGCATTTGTTTTTTTAATCTTTTTCCTTATTTGTTTTTCTAATTTATGATTATCTAATATTTGGTTCATTATTAATTGAAAAATATAATTTTTTTTGATTTAATTTTTTACAATCATTTTGATATTTTGTTAGTTCTTAATTTTATAAGTATTACATAAAAGATAAAAAAATTATTAAACCCAATTAAATTCATGACATAACTCATGAATTTAACTGGTTTACTTCAGTTGGATAGGGATTAGGCTTGATATTTATTTTTTTTGTATAAATATTTTTAATTTATTTAATTAAATATATGTATCACATTAGTTTTTTTTTATTTTAGAAATATATTGTAAAAATCTGCATATACATTTTAAAAAAAATATTTGACCCGTAAGAAGTCGTCGGTCAAATAGGCAGCTATAGCTACAGATGGATAGATTAATAAGTTTATTCAAGGGTACCGTACATCGATCACCCCCCCCCCCCCTACCCCTATCGGTAGACTAGAGACGTGTATCGTTTTTTATTTTCCTACTCCGGCCAGAGATGTATGGATATAATCGACGTGATACTTGGAAATTCACAAATCACCGTTTTCTTACAGCTAAATCCATTGGAATTGATATATATATATAAAGGAAGAATAAATTTGTACATCATGCATTCACTTATAGATCACGTGTTTAATCAATTTGTTATGCATTGGTGTACATTAATTATCATTAAAATGACACTCCAGTTAATTCTAGCAGTAAAATGCATTGTTTATTCTACGGTGGGAATACTCTCTCCCTGATCTCCATGAATTCCTTGTTTAGCCAAATTCATCAAGCTTAATTAAAGATTAGACGAGAAAGGGATACATGGTTCATAACAAAAGAGGTAATAAGATCACTGAATCCTGGTAGTCTTTGCTGTCAAAGTCTTTGATTTAACTCTGATCATTTTGGCAAAACAAGAAATTTAAGAAATCGCAAGAACAGGCTTGATGTTAAAGAGGTTTGATTAATTCTCTTAATTCAATTTTTAACGTTTTTTTTTTTAAATAATCTTCTAAATACCCTAGATTAATATGAATTAACTTATAAATTAACAAATGATATGTTCTGGCCATCTTTGCGGCTTAATAGACTACTGAGGGATGAATAATGCATTGCTTTGCACTCACCATCAGGAATCTTCCATCATATTCCATTACTGGCAGCTCGCAAGCTCTATATAACAATTATTGTGTGTATTATCAAATAATATATTTTGTCCAGTCAATCACGTTTCTTGTAAAGAGAATCTAGAAGAAATTAACATAAGCAAATGGTCGGAATCATTCCGCAGGATCGAGAAACAAGCAAGGTTCATTTTCGAGTTACCTTTCTTGCTCTTCCTTACGCCTCTATCAGCTCTGAATGTCACATGTCTTTAAACACAAGTCTACCCTTGCACAGTAGTTCGGATGGAAAAGAAGATCCCACTCTGTACATGTTAATGTGGCTTCTTCACGTTTTTTGGTTTACTGGGAGACTTACATAACGTGTCCTCTTTATTTTCTAATGATCGAGAAAGAAAATTAAAATATTTGATCCTATTTTTATTTTTCTCTTGACCTGCAGATGTGATGCCACTCTAATAGTTTTTTTTAATAAAATAATATAAATTATTTATTAAAACTTTACCCAACAACTTAAATTATTAGATTGAAATATTTCTTTAACATGATATTAGAATCTTAATGATCAAACAACTACTAGTTTGAATTTTACTATCCTTAATTTAATAAAAATTAAGTACAAGATAATGTGAGTTTCTGCAAGTTTCAAACTAAAAAAACTTTTATTTTAGGAATAATATAAATTATATATTGAGATCTTATCTAATAATTTAATTAATGGATTAAGATGTTTTTTTATATAATTTAACTCTTTTTTTGTCCAACAATAAAAAATATATTTTCTCTTCTTTCAAGAACATGCATTTTATATTCATCAGAGCATTTCAAAAAATAAGCTATCGTAAATACTGCTCTTAAGATTTGAAATTAATAAAAAAGAAAGAAATAGAGCAAACCATTTTGAAAATGGGATCCATCCGCTTTGATTTCTTGTGTAAAGGAAAATAATTTTGAAATATCTCACCATTGGTATTTTGCTGTACTGCTAGATGGTGCCCTTTAAAAGTGGGACTAAATGCTTTTAGTCATTTTATTTTTATTTTTATGAAACCCTAAGTTCAGTTTTTATTCATGACCCATCGCACGTCACTCATCAGAAATGACCAACCCCATCACCAAAAACTCCATCCCCTTCACTTGTATATAAAGGCAAGAGAGTGCGGGGGGAAAAAGTGCAATTGAAGTTCAATGTTTAATGCTCTCCAAGGCACAAGCAGATAGCTTGAACCTTGTTATAGTGGTCTTTAAATTTCTGGCGCTTCTCTGTTTTAGTGCTACTTCTCAAACGCACTAATTAGACCTTGAACAAAACGTCCCTGTCTCTCTCTTTTTGTCACACAATACGTGCCGATATTATCTACAAAATACGAGAGCATCAATGCTTGGTGTTCGAAAGAGGATTTGCAATCCTAGAGAAGAAGAAAGTGAGCTGAGAAGAGGTCCATGGACTCTTGAAGAAGACACGTTGCTCACTCATTACATTACTCGTCATGGTGAAGGTCGTTGGAACATGTTAGCAAGAGGTGCAGGTAAATTAAAGACCTCGTGATGAGCCGTGCGTCAGCTCCAAAAGGTTAAATTGAGTGATTTCTTCTGTTTTAGTTGTTCAATTAATCATGCTCTAACTTTACAGGACTGAAGAGAACTGGAAAGAGTTGCAGATTAAGATGGCTGAACTACCTAAAACCTGACATCAAGCGTGGTAATCTTACTCCACAAGAACAGCTTTTGATTCTTGAACTGCACTCCAAATGGGGTAACAGGTATATATACAATCTCATGATCATCAAATTCAAGCCTAGAGTTGCTGTTAAATCTTATGCAGCAACACACGCCTGTGTTGTTCAGGACTTATTGTCTTATACTCCTAAATCCTAATTTTTTCTTCTTTTGAAAATCTTAGGTGGTCAAAGATTGCACAACATCTGCCTGGAAGAACAGACAACGAAATCAAGAATTATTGGAGGACAAAGGTGCAGAAGGAGGCACGCCAACTTAACATTGAAGCTAATAGTAAGAGGTTTCTTGATGCGGTTCGGAGTTACTGGATGCCGAGATTGATTCAGAAAATAGAGCAGGCTTCTTATTCTTCTTCCTTGACAACACTTGATTCACCAGCTGATCGTGAAGTCAGGTCTACATCATCCAATCCCCCAGTTCATAATTCCTCGCAAACGTTGCTATGCCCTCCAGAAAGCAGATTTACACACTGCTCAAATCCTGGCAGTGAAAATTCATTCTCATTCACAAGCCCCTATCTTCTTTCTACAAATTCCAACACGATATCACAGCAGCCTGATGAAATTCTTGAAAACCCATCTTGTTCACCTCTACTTGGTGATACTGTCTGCAACAACTTGATTCTGAGTGACAATTACAATAAGGAGGGCAGTAGCTATGACATGGATGGATTCAATGTGGCTTCTGCTGGTATGGGCATTCATGACAATTCACCACTGGAATGTCAGGTGGCTGAAGGCAATTGGGTGTTTGACAGCATGGAAGATACTTTATGGAATATGGATGACATGTGGGTTTTTAGGGACTTGAGAGAAACAGGCATCTAATTCTAGGGTGGGGTGGGGGCCCCTGCTATCAAGTTTAGGGTCCTTTCTATTAATCATGCTGACCCAGCCTTGAATACTTATCCGCATTGGATATAGAATAGTTAATAAATAACTCCAGCATTGTCGTAGCTGTAGAAGGATGTAATAATCCTGCCCCCTATCTATATACGTCTAGAAAGATCAGTAAATATAGCAGTTAATGTTGATTTTAGACCTCAGATGCTTGGTTTTGGTGAAGATTATGTGTATCATCTTTGGTTTTTTTATGTAATTGTTTAGTTTTAATGATAATGATATCCTCCGGTAGGATTTCATATACCGTCGACATTCACGTCTGAACTGTTATAGGGGTCATTTTCTTGATACCACCATTCCCAAAGGACTTCCTTGTATGTTTTCACTTCCCTTATACGACTGAATTCTCTGCACTTACATATCAAATCAATTGCTCTTGACCTCCAATGCTAACGGAAAGGAGAGAAGCCTGAAAAGGCGGTAGTGTGGTAGTCATGGATTTGATGAAATGATGGATAGAAGTGACCACACGGGGATTAGATCAGAGGTGGAGTCACATCTCAACATATACAGTACAGGACACTCACGGTTGCTAGGGAAGGCTTAGAACAGAAAAGGGTAGCAGGGCTGGTGGGGATGTCAAAATCCCAGAACGTCAATTTTCCTTCACGAAGGAAGTGCTGCTCTCCTAGAAATTATTGGTCGTTATCCAAAGAGGTGGTGGCATCTCTAACGAAAGTAACTGAAAGAGAGTAGGGCGTGTTCTTCCACATCATTTCAACATGACAAGTTATTGGCAGGAGCACTAGCATGAGATGAAAGTTTCCCAGTACTACATTGAGTTATAATAAAGAAATTTTATCCAAAGATAGAGACAAAAGTATCTTTTAATTAAGTCTAATCTTAAATTAATAATAGATTTCCACTGTTTCTTTTCCTACTTTTTTTTTCTTTTTTCTTTTGGCGAGAACATACCTTTGTAGGTGTTCTTTTTGTTTCTAATATTTGATCCTGTATGCGTATCTTGTTTTTGATATAATTTTTATGCCGTGTACTTATCTGGATATTAATAATCAAATTAAAAAAATTGTGTTCTTGATTAATAATTAATCAAATATTAAATAATAAAAATAAAAATAAAAAA
>Ga0325402_1001686_pt1 | contig 18504 bp, 7 predicted proteins | sample PopdelMetagenome_22_FD_207212 | JGI IMG/M metagenome (GOLD analysis project Ga0325402, IMG submission 207212) | Populus deltoides microbial communities from Bellville, Georgia, United States - Xylem-PdKOR-R3 | ecosystem: Host-associated > Plants > Phyllosphere > Stem > Wood/Secondary xylem... | reverse complement strand
TAGTCATTTTTGCTCCCAACTTTTCTTTTACTTTCGCTCTTTGTAACTTTTAAGAAACAATCTAGTGAAAAAATATTGAGCCAATCTCGATCTAATTTGAGAACAAAATTGTCATCTTAGGTATTTCCTATTGAAAGCTCTTTTTTTCTTCTTCTTTACTTTGAATAAAAAACAGACCAAGAAAAGGTCAGATTAGGGATGTTATTGCCTTTTGTGAGGAGTTCTGATTCCAACATAAGATCAGGAGAAACAGCAGGGGACAAAGGTCCATCAGATTGGGCCCTATAATCAGAGGGAATGGAGCCCCAACATCCATCTTAAGCGAGAGGGGAGAGTAGTTCTCTCCGCATGAGAAGTCTTTCTCTCCACTTATGCCAGTAAACTTCAAAGGAGATGAAGGTTGCCTCAAGCTCTACGGGTGATGCCTCTGGTACTCTAGGTGCAGAGGACATTGAAGCCCCTAGCACTTTAGGGTTATTCACACTTGTTTCCGATGCTTAAATAAATATTTTTTTTAGAGAAAAAAGAAATGATATTTTAAAAAGAGACTCTAAAAATAAACATACAAACTAGAATGAAGATTCAAAACCTTCTTCTTTTAATGATTCAATGAGTCTCTATAGCTCATGATTGTTACTCTTTGGTGGAGAAGAAGACTAAAAAAGTTTTATTTACTTGATAGGATTAAACATTTCTTAAGTGTCAAAAAGAAAAATAATATAACTGACTCATCAAATGAAAAATATCTGTAACTCTTGAAAATCTCGTGATCTAATACGGAGCCTAACAAGATTCTCAAAGGCAATTGTACTTGCGTTCAACACTTGACCGAACTCAAGAATATTGGATTTTACAGCTCACCAGCCCTGTATATATCCAGGGTTAGTGTTTGGTTGAGACAAAAAATACTAGTTTCGGCAGCTCTACTTGTCTCGACTCTTACTGAATTTAAGGATATTGAATGTAGGAGCTCGCTATATCTTGCTAGAGCATTTCTTAATCTAATCGCGTCTATTTGAGATTGTGGTAGCGGTTATAATTCAAAATATTTTTTACTTTAAATTAATATTTTTTTATTTATTAAAAATTATTTTTAATATCAACATATTAAAACAATTTAAAAATATATAAATTTTTTTAAAATTTCAAGTGAGCACGGTTACAACCGTGCTCACAAGCAAGGCTTTAACAGTGGCGGAATTTTGAGTTTAGATATGTGGTTGAAAGGCAGAAGACTAGTCAAAGGTGGTCAGTTGACAGTCAAAGCATGTGTTGGATTGGACTTATCAACGAGGTCTTGTCCTTCCATTCCATGAGGCAAGCTTCAAACTTCAATGCATCATGTGGGAAGAAACAGTGTGATTAATTAACTTTACTACTCACAATCCTTTTGATTCTTTTGATTTTTTGTGGTCATTTTATCCTTTCCTTCTTTCTTAAGTAGAAAAATTAATGCTCGGAATCCAATCATAAATTATTTTCTCATAGAAAGAATGATGATCCCTGATATAGCCTCTATTTTTTTCACTCTGCCTTCTACTGACCCAGGATTTTTTTGCCCTTTTTGCTCTAGCAAATCCCGACTCATTTCCATTATTCTAATGGTGGATAGGCGCTGCAAAGATTTGAGAGTTATAGATTTTAAAATAATGAGAGGCTGAAATTTGCCTGTAAATCTAAAACCCTATCCAGGACCAGGGCAGAGAGTGGTCAAATGTACCCATTTAAGAGAGCCAGGCTGGGTAACAGAGCCAGATAGGAGCAAAAAGTTGTCAAAAACAACCTTTTCCTTTACTCGGAAAATAAAGGGCTCTCCCGTTCCCAGCAGTGTTCTTTTCAGAGAAGAGTTAAAAGAAGATTAGTGGTAGTGTACTGTTTGGCTCCTCCACCGTCGTTGAATAGTTTATCGATAGTCTACTACAGTGAAAACATGGCACATTGCTTTTTATTTTGATTGTCATTAGTAGGCACTAATAAAATGTGATGAAATCAAGGAGCCTTCGGCTTGAAGATGAGGTTTTTTTTTTCAGCACAAACTAGCCCGGTTGAGAATAATTTGTTTTAAAAAAACTTGTCATTTATGTTTTTAAAAATTATAATTTATATTATAAATTTTAATGTGTGCATAATAATTTTATAATTTATTCTTTTTTATACTCATAAAAAATATAAAAACAGTTAAAACATATAATATTACTAAGAGATTTGTAGATATACTACTTTTTTTTTATCAAATATAAAATATAATAGATCAAAATAAAACATGCCAGAAAACTGGCAAGTCATATATACACATATACAAAAATTAAAAGCAAAAGGAAACATGCAATATACTGCTTAGATTTGTCAAATTTTATATTACATTATTTAATAGTTCAAAGTTTGTCATGTATTGTTCATAGAAAAACGAATTTAAATCTGTAACTCGAAGCTAAGAGTTACTTTTTAGGCGATGCCAGAAATACACTAAATGATTTGGTTGTGGTGCCATGAGACGTGATAGTTGATATCTATCCAGATTCTTGGAAAAAAAGTTCACTCGGTTGCCATTTCTCGAGAGGCTGGCGTTTTCTACCGTGCTTGTAGTTGAAAGAATAAGATACCGAGTTGCTTTGCCTACATTCGGTCGAAAGCGTTCTGACCGACCCCAGATGGTAATCAATTCCACTTTAATGGTATTTGGTAAAAAAAAAAAAAAAGATGGAAAAAAGTGTTGATAAGTCAGGAAATTATACGAAATCTATTCCTTTTTTAGCTGTGGATGGTGAAACAGCAATGCTATAGAGCACACGAGATATACTAAATAGTATTCGGCGACATTACATTATGAGTTTCCCGAATTAATTCATCAGCCCCACATCCTGCTTTGCTTCTACGCAGTCCAATTCATCAAATATTTCAATCAATTGGCATGGCCTCGATTTGGCCTCTTATTGGCCATGATCTATTCCTTTTCTTTTCCTTTCTTCTTTTCCTTTGCCTTTTCTTTTGTTAAAAAAAGGTGTCAGCTAGGTCTGTCAATAGATCAAATCTTAATCTGAATTTGATCGGAATCCGATATAATTAAATGGATATGGTATTTAATTTCTATGCTTAGAGTATGATTACAATCCAAACCCATTAACTCATTTATTAAATTGATCAAATTTTAATCTACCTCGATCTAGTCCAGTAAAAATCCTACATGAAATTAATATTGACATGATTTTTAATAAATATAATATCTTGAAAATATTAAAAAAAAAATAGGTATAGATACGGCACTAGGTCTAGGTCTCGCTTTAGGGTTTCTTCTTGTATGAAATAATAATATATTTATTTTTAACAATCACATTATTAAGTTTTTTTCTCATTCTTTTTAAATCTCAAAATCAATCCTGTAAAAAATAATCCCCTCGACAACCTTGGTTTTTAACGGTTGCAAGGACTCAATCGAACCTTAAGCAGTGAGATTGTGTCTCGTTTTAAGTAATGCTTGATATTCTCATAATAATTGTTTTTTAAATTATTTAAAATTTTTAAATTTATTTTTAATTTCAGTATATTAAAATAATTTTAAAATATATATAAAAATATTTTTTTAAAAAACATGGTTAAACCATAAAAAAAAAAAAAAACATGTTGGTGGTTTCGCTTGGGAGGAAGATTGTAAAGGCTAAAAGTGAATTGGACTGGAGTGCTAAGAGTGTCGTCCAGTCTTAGATTTGCTTCTATGAAAACTGCAGCATCCGACATGTAAATTCGGAAACCAATATCTAGTATTTTCGGCACAGGCCTGCGTGACAATATTTGTTTATAAAAATTCTATTCTGGCTGAAAAAAGTCAATAAATAAACAAAGAGAGGCAGGTTTAGTGATGAGTTTTTTTGTACAATCACAATACAAGAATTCCACTCTTGAATCCACGCCTATTCCATCTCAATGGACTTAGTTTTTTTTTTCTCTAAGCTTTAATTTAATTAATTCATAGATAAAACTTGATCTATTGATGGATAATACTAGACTAATTAGATTTTTTTTTCTAATCTTTAATTTAATTTAATTTAATTAATTCATAGATAAACCTTGATCTATTGATGTGTAATACTAGACTAACTTCCCTATCCAAATTACAAGACACTGCAAGTAGAAAAGAAGTGCCGTAATGGAGTAACACTTAAATAGTATTTGAAATTGTGGTTTTTTTTAAAAAATTAAGTATGTCAAAATAATAATAAAAACATTAAAAAATTATTAATCTGAAGCTAATTTTTTTATTATGTCATAAACATTGACCTTAGAAGTAGAATAAGACTAACCTCACATTAAGATGGCATTAAAATTTAAAATAATTAGACGCTGCTGACTAATGATAACAGGATGATCATAGTCAGTAAGAGTACCGAACATGTATTAAAAAACCCTTTATTTAATCATAAAAATGGAGAGGAAAAGTCATGGAGGAAAGGGGAAGGGGGGTTCCAAATTATGAGAGGGACCACAGGTACATAACACCCAGGAAAGCAATGTAAATTCTAATAACAGTGGTTAGAAATGTTATCTGATGCCATTGTAAGAGATCTCGAAGCAGAATTTAGTAGCATTCATAATGGAATTTGACTATAATATTAAAAAATAAAAAAATTCCTTACATAATTTATGAGTGACTTTTCAATGAGCTGAAAATTACGATAAATTTAAGTGTATGCCAACCAATGATTCGCCGGTGGTTTTAATATTGGAGCCGGTGCTCAGAGTTGCCACCAACTCTGTCGATCTCTAGCCTTCCACTTGTGTTGTGTTGTGTTTTTTTTTTTGTTCGGACTGGACGGAGCAGATCTTGAAGGTGGGTGTTTTTTATGGACTAATCAGAAATTTCATGTAAGAAACAAAAGAGAGAAGCATGATTGTTTTTTTTTATTATTATTTTAGTTTAACAAGGGTATCCGGGCAGCTTGCGCGCAACTTGACTAATCCCACGGGTCCTGAAATTAACGACCATGTAAGCCTCCAGTGGCCATTATATAAGTAACCACAAGGCTCGAATCTGAGACCACAAAGTAAGCAAACCTCTTGGTCCTAAACTCTTATTACTGGGCCACCATCTAGATACTTGAAAGAAGTATGATTGTTAAACTCGCACCAACTAGAGAGGCTAATCTCAAGATACTCATAACTCAAGGTGTGATTTGAACGTGTTTCAAGTTCAATAATAATAAAAAAAAGAGTAAAATTTAGTATATTTAATTCAGTTATTTTGTAATCTAAATTTGATTAAGTAAATTCTAGAAAATTAAAAATAAAATAAAATGATATTTCTCTTAATAAAAACAATTCTTAGAGTTAATCGATGATTTATAAATTGATTTGTAAATTGATCTATAATCCTATAACCTATACTCTTCTCCAAATCAATTATTGAGTGATGTCAGACAACTATGAAAAAAAAAGAAATAAAGAAGTCAATTAAACTTGTTCATGGCCCGGCCCTTGAGCAATTATTTTACTAGGCAATTTTCTCAGGCATCAAGACTCAAACCTCGGACCAGCCCATGAGTACTTCTATGACCCGTTAACCTTGTTGCTGGAAAAAAACCTAATTGTTTTTCTTTTCTATTTTTGGGATGAACAACCTAATTGTTTAGCTCGTTAGCATGTCGATGGTAAATTCTTCTAAATTAGGGGAGGCCATCTATTCAAATCAATGGGCATGTGGAGATCGGATTTGCTGTATTTTAAAAGTATATTTTACTTAAAAAAATATTAAATTAATTTTTTAATGTTTTTTTACGGTTTTATTGTATTGACATTAAAAAAAAATATAAAAAATATTTTAATATATTTTCAAAATTGAAAATATAGTTTTAGTTTACAGTGAAAAACAATACAATAAAAAAGTCAAATTTCTACAACATCAATATGCACTAATCAAATCCCATGCGATCATCTCAAGCTCGGGCTCCCATATTTCCAAATTAACTCAAAAGTTTGTAGGTCCAATCTCATGAATTGTTTAGGTAGTGTCTTGTCACTGTCACAATAAATTATTTAGTATTAAACCTTCCATTAAACTTGAACTATCTCCATCGAACAACATAGTACAGGGTACTCCCGTTGAATTTGCTTGTAATAAATCCTTCATGTTTTGTTACATCTTAATGATTAACTTTGACATTTGCCATAGCAAAATGCCATTTAACATCGGAGACTAGTTTCTTTCTGTCAGAATAGGGAAATTTGGTCAAGAAACAGCCTTTCTACAATAATGTGTGTCTTTTTGATGAATACTGGTGAGACTTGCTATCAGCTATCAGCCTTACATCATGAACAAATCATAGAGTCCTATTCTCAAATTGGAGTGGCAAGCCAGATGCTACTGGCAACAAATTACTTAGCAAATGGAGTACATGTTGCCGAGTTCGAATAGCAGCTATCGCAGCTTTCCGTATGGTTGGATCATCGCAATAGCAGTGGGGGATGTTGAGTACTGGTGATGTTGGTGTGGTCCTCAGTAATCGCGGCTGAGGTGATGGTGACACAGTACTTGTTATCACCTATGGTATCACGGCACTAAGCGGATTCTGGCGCCTGATAATAAACCGTACTAATTTGACATCAGAGTGTCATTCAAGTAAAGAAAAAAGAAAAGCTATCATTCAAGTTTTTGCATACTAAAATTTGAAGAAGGATGAAATCTCTGCTTTCACAATTTACCCTGAAGGTTCGATGCCAGGTTATTTTACCTCAGGGCGGAGTTCCTTCCTATGTATGGTGCCGCTAGACAAGCCTCAGTCGACAAGTATACATAGAACAAAATGGAAAACAAGCTATTCAGTAGATGATAATAAGAAGATGTTGGTTAACAATTGAAATAGAATGCAAGAAGCTTGTCCTACAGGCATTTAATTAGGTACCTTTCTAAGCAATTAGTTACCACAGCACTAATGATAACAGTGATACTAATTTACGTGCAGTGTAAGAGAACAAAAACAAGAAAAAGATAAAGAATTTCATCATATTTCCTGAAATAATTATTGAGTTAATGGAATCCTCTCGATCCTCTTGATTGATACAGTTCCAATCTACTCTTTGCTTCCGGCAACAAAGACTCGATTTCGGGCTCTCCTATCAAATGAGCCTGCTTTGTTGACCACTCTAGCACAATAAGGACCTCTTCATTTGCAAGAATCTCACTGTCAGGGCAATGCAATGAAATGAAGCTTAGGAGAATCAAAGAGGGAATTTGAACCATTTGTTCACCGAAGTAAACAAGTTGAATTAGGTGTTTGGCACCTCCTGCAGCAATAATAGCCTTGGAGTGAGTCACACATAGGAAATTATCTGACGACGCGAACTTGTTGAGGGCAATTACTGCCTCCATAGTAACCTCAGGTTCCCTTTCATCCAATAGCTTCACCAATGGCCCAATCATCCTAGTTTCTGTTGCTCTAAAAGTCCTTGACAAGTTGCCAATAGCCTGGACGCATGGCGTGAGGAGGTCCGAGTCTGCTTTCTCAACTACTTTTAGTAATTGGTCGATCACTGCTTTGGCCGCAGGGGATGTAGGTTTGAACGAAGAGCGTCTCAAGTCAGAATTTTGTTCAGCTACCGCTGTGATTTCCATCAATGCCATTGCTGAATAGGATTGAACTTCGTCGTGACCTTTCTCTAACAAAACTGCAAAGCATAAAAGCGCTCTAGACTCTGTGATGGTACGGCATATGGCGACATTTCCCCTTGCTAGTTGCCAAAGTGCTCTTGCTGCCATTGCCTTCATCTGTGCTTTTGTAGCAGGATCTTCAAATTCCCTTCCTTTGATGCTAGTCCCGGCCAAAGACACATGGTGATTATGCTGTTGTTTCGGAATATTGTGGTTTCCTTTTGCGAGGTTTGGATGATTATAGTTGGGGTGATGTGTTGAGAGGTTTTGGTTTTGAGTTTGGGTTTGGGTTTGTGTTGGCTGGGTATTGCTTAGTGTCTGACTTCTCATTGCCATAGTATTGGTCACCACACTGTGCATCTGGCTAGGATTTTTATTATCCACTGGAGGATGACTTTTTGTTGCTGGTTCATCTTCATCAGGACTAGTACTATTACTGGCCATCACTGCTGAATGAATCGACATATTATGCTTGATTGCAATTAAGTACTTACTATGTTCTTGGATCGTCTCAAACGCAAGATGACTGACAAGAAACCGAATCGTGTTGTTCTGCGCAAAATGGTCTTGACATTTCGGATGATGTGCAGCCAATTCAGAAACAGCCCAAGCCACCACACACTGAACTTGCATGTGGCCTTCTTTGAGGATTTTCGCAAACACAGTGCAAACCCCAGCATTCACAATCTGTTCGACGCTTTCTGGATCACGCCCTAAAAGCCCAATAGCCCTAGCAGCATTTTCTTGACCTTCCATTTTGCCTTCTTTAGCCAACTTTAACAATGGTGCAACTCCACCTTCCTCGATAATCAACTTTCCATACCTGTCATTATCTCTAGCCAAAGAAACCAATGAAGCTGCAGCATCCGCTCTATCTTCTAAGCTCCCCGTAAAAAGTATTGCAACTTGTTCCCATATAAGACACAGAATTGGCTCATTGGCAGCAATAGGAGGCAGGCCTAAATACTCATCATCGCGATCAGCAGCGGAAGCTGATACACGTAAGAGCCAAGAAACATCTCCTATTGAATTCTCTAGCTGCATCGAGATTTTTCGAAATGCGGCAGCAGGGCTGATCGTGAACATCCTTATCATTATGTTGCTGGCGCGGCATTTGACAACAAGAGCGAGGGCCTTGTCAAGCACTTGTTCTGTGCCATCGATGATTCGCCTTGTTGGACGTTCATAAAGATCATTGCTGGCACGAGCGGCTTGGCGTAAAAGCCCTGCTAGCTTCTCTGTTTTGGCTTTGAGTTCTTGACAATCTTGTTTGAAAGTTTGTGCCTCATCTGCCCATTTTGTCACTTGGTCTGCTAATTGTATTGGCCTTGCCAAGATCTCTTTCACAATGTCCGCCATGGCCAAAGCAGACTAGATTCGTAGAATTCTAATCAACCAGCCTTGTTAGAAAATAATCCACAATCAATTAATGCTGGGAGACACAAGGGTCTTGATGAATTGGTTCGCGTGTCCCTAAGACAAGCCGATTAGTTGTGGGCACTTTATGGTCTCTATGCTTCGTGACTGTGTTTGTATCCACCTTAGGTGGTGGTGGAGGTGCTAATGGTGGTCGTTGTGGTGGTGACGGTGGTGGTTGGTGAGTTTTGTGAGAGGAAGAGAGGGGAGAAGATGTAATGGTCAAACGTCATTTTCTCGAAGTTACGTTATATATAGGCAGCGAGTTTGGTTGGCGAGGACTTTATAAAGCAATACATGCGACAGTGATACCCCAAGGGCATTGGACCACCCTTGATTTTTTTATTTTTTAAAGTGAGATAATAATAATAATCTAAATAATAGTAAATAAACTTAATCACCACTAAAGTCCAGCCTTAAACATAAATTAGACAGGGAGAAGCTGGATCATAGTGAAGGTGGCAGTTGTGCTCCCTTGATATTTTGTACTTTCTCCTTCAGTACTTTTTCTTCCTTTTCATAGAAGTCCAAATAAAATCCCACTAATGCACCTTGTCTTAATTCACCCCCTTCAACAAATAGTTCTAGCTTTGCCACAACAATTAGGAGATGAAAAAAGAAGAAGCAAACATCAAATCAAGGCATAAATTGGAGAGAGCTATCTTTGTATGTGATTGCCATAAACGAGCTCAGACAATTTAAGGTCTCTGTCCCTCACAGCTTGTAGAGCTTGGATTTCAAGTTGTGATTTTGAAGGATTAATCCAAGGACAAGGCTTTTCATTTTGGATCGCCCTCGATAATGGGCATTGTAATTTATAATTCCAGACTAATCACCTCACCATATACAGAAAGCTGACCATCCAAATTCCAACAAACTAGCCAATTTCAGAAGAAGGTATATAGAAAATGTTATCTGCAGTAGGCCCTTCCAAATCCTTCTCATTTTAGAGATGTTTTAACGACTTAATGTCCATGAAAATAACATGAAAATCGAAGCAAGAGTAACACAAACATAATCCAGATTATTTTTTTTTATATGTTTTATGGTAATTGAATCTGAGCTAGCTAGGTTTTAGGCAATACGTGTGGTACTAGAGCTACTGTAATTGGAGTTGACCAGTGGTTGTCAAATGTTTGGATTTTTATACAGCAATGTTTCATCCAGAACTTCATTCTGAGCCTCACTAGGAACTATCTGCAGGTTTGAGTCAGTTTTTTCTCTGGAGCCGGATAGTTTTTGCGTTGAACACTTGCGTTTCTGGCTTTTTTTAACTCTTGCTGGATGTGTGGGATTAGAGTTAGGCATCATCATTTGTGATTTTCACTTCTGCAGCCGTAAGGGTTAGGATTGAATCAGATTCCTTTATTTATTTTTATTGGTTTGACTGTCAGTTCGGTTTTCTCGAGCCGACTTGCGCAATCAACATTCTATTTTGCATTGATAGGCCGAGTTTTGGGAGTATTTTTGGGCAAGATCTACATTAGATTTTGCAAGAATCAATAACTTCAGGTGTACGAACTTGTCCTGCCGCTGCAAGGAACAGTGAATCCGGTGAAATGGGTCAAACTTACCTTTGGAGCTGTAGCGGACTAGGGAGTTTACGAAGACTTTTTTTTTAAAAAAATTAACTTGATTAATTAAAAATATTAGTGGAATATCACAATTTAAAAAAAATAGTGAAATATCACAGTTTTATACACGTGTTACACGATTGAAAAACATAATTTTTATAATTTGTAGTAACATTTTTTAAAATTATTAAATGAAAAGGAAAGAAAAGAGAAAAAAAAAAATTTAGAGACACATCAAAATTCTAATTACATTACTACTAGTATTATAAAAAAAATCTTAGTAAAATAAATTCAACAATATCAAAAAAAATTAACAACGATGACCTAAGTGGGTTATTTTTGCAGTCAAAGACAAGTAGGTTACTTTTCATATTTGGACGGCAAGTGTGATCTACTTGAGATCACTATTTATGATATTTTTTTTATATTTATTGAATTTGTTTCATTAAATTTTTTTTTAATGATACTAGTGATGTCATAATCAGAATCTGGATATGTTTTCAAATTATTATTATTTTTTTATCTCCTCACTCATATCCATTGAATATTTTTTTTAATAGATATTGTTTTTTTAAATAACAATATTTTATAAAAATAATATTTTCTAATTAAGATGCCTAGAAACTAAACTATTTCACTAATTGTATCTTCAATTGTATTATTTCACCACTATTTATTTAAAAAGAGGTTGAAAACCAAAAGTAGCCGTTTACAAAAGCAATCAGAACAGAACTGGCTAAGACACACATGGAAATCATGTACTCCTAATAGTCCAAATTCCGAAACCTTTTTTCCCTGCTTCTGTGCTGTTTATTAGTCTAGCTTCATTATTTCAGCAACAATGGCTAAATAATGGTTGCATAGTAAAAGTAGAGCTGATATATTTCCCAAGGCCAACATGTGATATAGACATTGCATCAATGTCCATTGTATTCTATAGCAAAGGTTATTTCTAGGAAGCTGCAGAAATTCTAACGTCTTTTCGACCTCCAATTTTCTTTCCTTTTTTCTTTTTTGGTGACTTGTCCTTATCTTTGGCACTAGAAAAAGGTGAAGATGGGAAGAGAGTAGCGTCCTGCTCAATGCTAGACATAGATCTTAGTACATGCAAGAAATCAAAGCCTGGTTACTACAACATATTGATAGAAACACTATTTTTATGATTTTCATGACCGAAGGAGAAGGAGTGGCCCTGATTTGACAAGGAGGAAACATATGTTTCAACAATTTGTTCAGCTTTAGGTAATCCAGTAAGACCGTGGTCCACCATGCTACCTGTAGGCCAAATTTATTCGTGAAATGCTATGATCGAGTGGGATATTGAATTAAATTTGCCTGCCATCACCAGTTTAGGTTTCTAGGGCCAACTAGCTGTCTGTTCCTACATCAAATGATATCAGAGTTGGACGCCTTAGTTAAGAGGGAATGATACAGTAGCATCATCTTTCTCTTGGAGTGGAAATCCTAGCCTCCTAGGTGCTGATCAGGCCCATAATGGGATGAAGTGGCCTACACAAAAAGACCCATTGAATTTTCAATCGAGATATCATGATCCAGTGAAATATAGGATTAAATTGAGATATTACCATCAATTTAGACTTTCAAGAGCAATTGACAGATTATTTCTGTACCCCTTGTTCATTGCCAACGTCAAGATCAAATCAAGAGAATCTTAGAATGGGTCATACTCATAGCAATAAATAATTCAAGAGAATAATTCATGCAACATCTCCGAAGGCAGGATTTCATTTTTCATGACATGGGAGTTGATTCTTGATTTTCACGTGTCTAGGCAACCTGAGCAGAAATTCATGGTGGAATATCTAGAATATTGTCACGAACATTAGAAGAAAAAAAAAAGCTATACTTGCTATCAACGTTCAAGATGCTGCAGTTGTCTAATTATTAATTTTTTTGGCGTCAACAATGTGTAGAAGCCGTATCTGTTCATAATTGAGTTTCAAACAAGCAATCATTACAATACATAAAATGAGTCTTTAAAGCCTTAAAACTTACTCAAACACAAGTTTTTCCCAAGTATTTAATTGCAGGGATGATCAACACTAGAGACTGAAGCATTTTATGCTTCAATAGAAGGACCCGAAAGCTGCCATTAATTGATCTTTCAGTTGTCAGCCATGCAAGTACTAATACAAGTGATAAGACGTAAATTCTATATGAATTTAGTAACAATATATCGAAGGCAATGAAAGTTCACTTTCTTCTAGGAAATATGAGGTTCTTGCTGATGGAATCTAACTCGATCTCATATGGTTTTACCCGCTAATTCTCTCTGGGAATATGCAAGATAATTGAAGGTATAATGAATGAGCATAATGACGACAAAATGCCCAAACTAGGATTCAATGGGCCACAGCTAGTGCACAAGCTGGCAGAGAAGTTTAAGCACAGGACATACGCCATAATCTTCTCTCCAAGACCGAGCTAGGCAGGGTTTTGGCACATACGTTGTTTTACTTAACTGAGCCAGTGATCTTGCCCATAACTTTGCTTGGCACTGTTTATCAACATGGAAGCATAGGCTCTCGCTAGAGTCTAGAATGATTCATTTATCACGAGTTAACGATAAAATCATTTCGCCAGCTATTCAAGGCAGCAGTTAACATCAACTGATGCAAATGGGGCATTTTTTATGACTGGTATATGACATTGTTGAGCTTTCTATAGCAGAAAGACAAATCCTTAGAAAGGAATTGGCAGCAGATGATCATGAACAAGAGCCACATGTTTGAGATTCTTGAGCACCCTATTGGGTTGAGGGCCTCTCAAATTATTGCAGGTTCGATGCCATGAGTGGGGTAGAGAGGGGGCTACTGGTTGCTGCAACAAAAAAGATAATAAGTATATGGTTGGAAATTAATATTCCAAGTTTCTTACATTGCTAATTTCAGGCATGCGGACCTTTTCTCTGCTCGTTTCCAACAAGCATCCTTGCAAACTGCAATGAAGATTCCAAGAAGTTGAAGACAAACCAAAAAACAATCATCCAAGATGGACCTCTTTCGTCTTGTACGATTTCGGTATGTCGCGTGCACTTGAATTCTACCCATTCCCAGGCAATACTTACAACAGTTTTTCAATTTCCTGCCAACGCTTTCGAATTTCAAACGTGGACCACGCAGTGGTTAAGACTTAAGACTGTCTTCATGCATGTATTGACGCAACATGCGCCATCAAATCAGGCTAGTGCATAAGCAATAAGAGGTTTTTTTTCTGTTTTTTAATTCATCGGGAGGTTTAAAAGGCCGTAATATCAGATTTAATTCATTTAAAAAAAGCCATCGAATACACAACTGTTCTATACAAGGCAAGCACATATAATTTTTAACTTAGAGACCCAAATTATCGTGACTTCATCGTTAACTCTTGAGGAAGAATCGTGCTAAATGGGCTCGGGAGTTTTTGAACTCATTTCATTGAGCAGGTAGGGTTCTCTTGGAACTAGCCAATCAATCCCACCCATCATTCCAACCCTTCTATTCATGGATTTCTGAAGAGATGAAATCATGGAACAGAACTTCAAAATCTCTTGCGAACTCAGGTTTACAGCTTGCAGCGTGGATCGGGCCTCCATATTAGGTCTGAAAGTAGTATCTAACTATTGCAGGCTTAGTAGTAATGGGCTCCTGCTACAAACCTTTCTATATTTGCAGTCTAAGATCTCGCTACTGTGTAGAACATGCATGAATCCACGTTAATAAACAATGATAATAAAGCAAAAATGAATGATTAAACACACAGAGACAGACAGAGAAAAAGCTAGGTGTCCTAAAAGATGGAGTAAAGTGCCTTTTAACTAATTGAAAGAAGGGGATCTCATTAGGAGTTGACAATTCTGTGGATTTTTTAAATTTAATTCCACGCCATGACCAGAAATCGAACTCCATTAGTTGTATATAAAAAGACTGATGTTGATGCTAAAAATAAATATATATTTTTTTATCTTTAGCAATTTGGTCAAATTAATAAGCTTTTATATTTGAAGGAACAGATATTCAAGCAACATGGAGGACCTAAAAAAAGCCGACTATTCTTTTCATTTCATTGCCGAAGCCGCGCCAACAGTAACAATGATTTCCGTGCGAGACCAAGCCAATATCACGTAGGAAAAACTAGCTGCTATCCCGCCGAATTTTTTAAAGGACGGCCGAAGAGAGCCTATTTATGTTCGTCTGTTTTTTTTTTTAAATGATCACCGATTATTCTATAAGTACTATGATTTTTTTCAAGAAAATATAGTGGATAATATGCTGTTGACGTTGAAAATATGACTAGTCATCATTTATAATATTTTTCAATATTTTTTTATTATTAAAAAAATCAAGATTTAAGTTTTTTAGCTATTAAAAAAAATTAATATGTTTTAGTATCAAAACACCAAAAAAAAAAAACATTATAAAACCTCCATAACTCTATTTTGCAACCCCAGCATCCACTATAATCAATCCACTATAATCAATCTAAAAACTCAAAGTTAAATTATATTATATTATAACAAAATTTTTGAATTATGATATATTTTTCCTTTAAGATAAACCAAGTGATACTAGAATTGATTTATTTTTTTTATGATCAGAACATTACTGATGAATTTTTTTTTCATTAATTGATTCTTTTTCTTTATCGCTCTTGTATCTCAAATTTAAAGGATTGAAACATGACATAAATGAAGTTTCATGACTAAATTGTGAATAATAAAAAACATAGGGATCAAAGTGCAAAAAAGTCTCTTTCATTGTTCAATGAACAGTGTGGTGAGCAGTGTTTTATGCATAGTGGGAGTTTGTTCTATTTTGGTTCACAGTGTTAACACGAGAAGTTTACAGTTTTTTTCTTGTGTTTTCTTATTTATTAAGTTGGAATATTGTTTTTAAAAGATATTATTTTAAAAAAAATTATTTCTAAGTAGTCTATTTTCTCAAGTTTACTTGATTATTATTATGTTTAATATTCTCTATGAATATGAATAGAGAAATTATATATTCTTCATAATATATATATCTTTACTGTTTTTATTTATATTGTTTTCTCTATCGTTTTTATAGTGTGGATCCTACTTTGCTTGGATTTTTTATATATATATAAAAAACCTTCATAATTTATTAGGTTTTTCTGTCTTAAAACCTTAACCAATATGCTAGATTTAAATTTCTTAGTTTACTTAAAATTCTTATAGAATTCTAATCTTTTATTTGATCTCTCTTTATACAATTCTTGTTTTGATTGTATTTTTGTGGGATCTACATCTATTTGATGGTAGGTTATAAGTTAAGTTACAAATATTTCATTCAATTTCTCGAAGGAAAGGAAATTTAACTGGTAACATGTGATTAGACTTGGCCATCGTCCTTCTAAAATAGAACTTTGAAAAAAATCTTGATCCCAAAATTTATTCTTGATTTGCAGGCCAAGTGTACAGTTTGTTTTCCCCTCTCTCTACTTTCTCGGTAAGAATCGACACTCAATTCCGAGGTCATTCATAATTCTCATGTGCTCAAAGCATTGCTGTTAGTTAAATTGGAGTTTGAAAAAACTCGGCCTCAAGATTCTTGACTTGCACAATTTGTATATTCCAATCCCCATTCTCTGCTAGAAACTTGTAGCTAATAGCCAATTCCACGGTCCCCTCTAAGGTTTTGACACCATCTGGTCAGTTTCAGGATTTTATACAGTCTCACAGCTCTCTGTTTTTCTTTTTTCTTTCAATTCCAATCAGGATATGCTGAATCAACTGTCCTTTTTTGTCGTGTTAAGGCTGGCCAGTCACACCAAAACCCAAAATAAAAGCAGAGTTGCTTAAAATATTTATTGGCAAATCAATCACATAAATAATTGAACTACCAGTCAAGTAACGATTTATATATATATATATATAAAAGCAAGTCAAGTGGGTCTCAGACGACAGGTGTTGCTGGCATGTCAATGTTATCATGTAGTTGATTGGTCATCTTCGAAGCATAGCATCTTCCACACAAAGCTCACACGTTGCAATGATTCATAATCTGATGCCCAGAAGTTGGCCACCTGCAAGCAACGGAACAGGACAGCACATGAGAGGAGGAATGGCAACAAAAACTTCTTTGCAAATTCAATACCCGAAATGTAATAACAATTGTAACACTCCCGTTTGATTACCTAGGTTGCTCGAACACCAATGAATCTGTGTTTCGGATAAGGTTATTATGGAGTTAGATAAGGCTTCAATTTTGGCTAAAATACTCACCAAAAAGTCTAGTTCAGTTGTCTATTGTGTGCCTGACTATTTTAGTATCGAAAGGTTATCTCTTTGAAACTCTAATAGTGTGCCTGACTGTAATAGGGATCAATGAACTGGGTTTACATCCTCGAACACATGGCTCATATACTAATATCCCATTATTTGAAATACTGCTCGAGGGACAAGGGAGATCTATGAGTTCAAATTCATGAAGATAATTCGGAAATCAAGGATAAAACATAACTTGAATTCATTCGAATTTGGGTGTATCATGGCATATTTCTATTTTATACCTGCATGTTTTGTTTTCATAATCAGTATCAAGTAAATTAGATTTGATAAGAAATAATGCATCTAAATATATAGTAAGGTCTTTTTGTTTTTTTATTTTAAAAATATTCTTGAAAAAATTTAAATTTTTTTTATTAAATTAAAATTTTTTAACGTTTTCAAATTATTTTGATTCATTAATATCAAATTTATTTTTTAAAAAAATAATATTTTAATATATTTCAGTTTATTCTTAATATCAAGAGCTATGCCTCACTGGATACTGTTGTCTCGGAGATTCCAGCATGATCGATTTTGTATAGAAAAGCTCAAATTTCATCCATCATCACCATTTGTGACTTACATGCATAGAATAGGCAACCTTAAAAAAGGGAGCAAAAAAGTTACCAATAGATATCTAGTTTAGTGATACTCATTTACGTGATGTGGAAAGATAGGATAGGATAGGATTCGTATACGATTTTTTTACTTTAATATATTAAAACTATAAATAAATAAATAAAAAGGATAATGGCTTATCAAATTATAAGCAAAAAGTAACATAAGACATCCACATTATTAAAGTATATGTCCATTTCTACGAAGTACAAACTAGTTCTGGCTTTCCCCTGTTCTATCTCCTCTGTTTTCATTCAAAAGCATTGACACACAACAATAAGAACAGGGTTTAAGGGTTCAACACCCATTTTCATGCTAGCTTAATCACTAACGTTACACACGTACAATATGGAAATATAAAAAGGACAAAAAGAACTACCAACACTGGTCAGTCTCCCAGTTCCTACTGGTATAACCGGACGCAGCTGCCATTGTTGCTGACCTCACTGAAGAAGACCCAAAAGGCCTACGGTTTCTATGCAGATCTCTATCATATCTTTCACGTTTATCAGGGTCCGATAATGTTGAATATGCTGCATGGATTTTGATGAACTCACAGGCTGACATTTCTTTTTTATTCATAGACACAGCATCAGGGTGGCAAGTTCTTGCTAGTTTTCTATAAGCAGCCTTTATTTCATGGCTAGTAGTATTCATTGGAAGCCCTAGTACTTCATAGAACGAGGAAGTTGTTGCCATTGAGTCAATGCCCACTTTTGGTCTCCTGTCAAAAAGATGCTACGAGTGGATATGAATCGAGGAAGGTTTATTTGAGGTGGTGATCTGGGGAAATGAAGTGGAAGAAGTTGCAAGCATGAAAGGATTGGATAGAGGAATTTTGTGACGGCTAAAATGAGAGGGGATGCGATGGTCTATATAGAGAAGCTATGAGCCCATGAGGATTTAACTAGGTTCTCTGGTTTTCTCCAGTTATGGTTGACATTTGGTTGCCTTGAAATGCTTATCCA
>Ga0325402_1001685_pt1 | contig 18505 bp, 6 predicted proteins | sample PopdelMetagenome_22_FD_207212 | JGI IMG/M metagenome (GOLD analysis project Ga0325402, IMG submission 207212) | Populus deltoides microbial communities from Bellville, Georgia, United States - Xylem-PdKOR-R3 | ecosystem: Host-associated > Plants > Phyllosphere > Stem > Wood/Secondary xylem... | reverse complement strand
GTTCCCATGACATCATTAAGTGTTTATCCTTTTTGTTTATCTACGTGGACACTAATTTTCATTGCCTTGCAAGGTGTTTGCAATTTTCCAATTTTCTTGTTGCTGCTGTTGTCCATTAACTCTCTCGCATTTCTTGACTTGTATGTTAGTAAAATGTTTAATGTTTCAATTTTTATGCCTGCATAATGTATCAGGATAAAATACAGCATTAGTATTGTTGCTGACAAGGGTCTGAAAAAGCCTCTCTATACTTCTGCACGTTTGAAAAAGGGAGAAGTTCTATATTTAGAAACACATTCATGCAGGTACTCCCTCTTCTTCTTCTTCTTCTTTTTTGTGCTTTCTAGCTTGATACCGCACGTAGGTTTTGGAGGCACATTTTTTTGTCTTATAGTAAAATTGTTTTAGCTTCTGTGTATGATTTTCATATCTTTCTATAACTTTTTTTTTGTCTTACAGTAAAATTGCTTTAGCTTCTGTATTGTATGATTTTCATAACTAGCTGAAAGTTGCCACAGAATTTCTTGATGATGACTTCTGTAATTTCAGGCATTATTTGTTTTGTTGTTTGCCCATGCATAGAAAACAAAATTGTATTGGTTTATGTATTTAAAATATTTAGTAAACGAACATTTTTTTTGTGCAAGTCTGAGGTATTGAAATCATGAAGTTCACGTGGTGAATTCTTAGTGATGTTCTGATTCTGAATTTTTGATTTCTTATGTGAAGGTACGAGCTCTGTTTTACAGGAGAGAAAATGGTGAAAGTGACGCAGGCTTCTCAGGTGCATGAAGAGACAAATAAGATCCATAATCACCACCCACATTCCTCAAACGGTGAGAAGCATGACTTTGATAATGTTCTTATTGATGTATTCCGGTGGTCTCGCTGTAAGAAACCACTACCGCAGAAGGTCATGCAGTCAGTTGGGATCCCATTGCCCCTGGAACATGTTGAGGTACTTCATTTCAATTTCTTTCCTGGAAACATCTCTTCATATTTAGATGTTAAAGTTTGTCATATTTTCACGAAGTCAAATAAGGAGACTGCAGAAGAAACTCATATTGTCAGCTTGTAGTTACGTTTTTCTTCTGTTTTTTTATCCTTCTAGGCTGACCGCAACATCTGTGATTTTGAACAGGTATTGGAGGAGAATCTTGACTGGGAGGATGTGCAATGGTCACAAACTGGTGTTTGGATAGCTGGAAAAGAATTCACACTTGCTAGGGTGCGCTTTCTATCTCCAAGTTAGCTATGGCTTCCTGTGTATCTTCTACAAATGGTTTTGTAGCAATGTGATGCATGCAGGAATAATATTATTTGGTTTGTAATGGTTTTATTTCTTAAATAAATCAAAGAATTGAAGTTAATCTCTTTTCTTTTTCGTTTATAAAAAATCGATTGGACTATATCCGTACCAGAGTATTTGAGCAACCAAAACAGAAGTACTGGAACTTTGAATATTGGGAAGTCTGGCATTTCTTCCATTCCAAGCAAGCTAATGACTAAAGGAAAGCATCTCTCTGCAATTTCTTATTAGCAAAATTAATTTCAGTAGACCAGATTGATCGAATTTGTATCCATGTTCTCCTGACTACTTGGTACACTTTGCTTGAAGACATCACGAGATCCAGATATTTAATATGAAATTCATCACAAGCTGATGAGCCCACTTCTTTGCCAAAAGCAGAGAGTAACTGCATAGTCAGGGTCTGTTAAACCAACTAGCTAGAATTCATGTGTTGAAATACAAAAAACTACAAGGAAAACGAGAGATCACACAGAGACTACATCTTCCAGTATCAATTCTGTTAGATTAAAGATTTCATCTTGGTGCAAGTGCAAAAGCCAAACGGATCTGCAAGTTTCAGTGTGCCAGATGGGAAGCAACGTCAGAGCCCTCTCAAACATAGGAAGGAGATAGTTTTATCCATGCTAGCTGCTGACCCGAGTACTGAAGTATCTTATTTCTGGCCAAGTGATTTTCTTTGGAGTTTGTATCTTCATTAATTCATTAGACTTGAGGATTTAAAGCAGTGTAATGTGAACTCGTTGAATAGTTAGTGTGAATAAATAAAGCAGAAAGTGACATGAAGTTGGCATGGTGGTTTCCATGAGAGTAATCATTGCATACAGGACAAAGGAAGCACAAGGGATTTGCACCTCTGTTTTATTTCTTTGGAGTAAAAAAACATAAAGATGCTTGCTAATTGCAATGTCTTTAATAGCTAGTCTTCCACTAAGAGAGATCTCTCTCAGTCTACCATTGATTTCCTAATTTCTTATTTGATAAAGTTGCTTCCACTAAGAGAGAGATCTTTCAGTATCCCTTGATTTCCTAATTTCCCTCACCAAATTTTAATTTGATACAGTTGCTTGCACATTGCACTTTGATAAAGTTGCTTCCACTAAGAGAGAGATCTCTCAGTATACCATTGATTTCCTAACTTCCCTCACCAAAATTCTTAAACCTATAGTATGTCTTTAAACGGATCATACTGTTCTGATTCCACAAACTCGTGGATAGAACCTGAGGAGGCCAGCCGTCTTCTGAGAGTTAGTTCAGTAAAATCTAATTAGTAAATGTCGTTTCATATATAGTATCTTGAAATAATTTGCAGAGGTGGGAAGAGGCCCAATGTATTTCTATCTTCATTAATTCATTAGACTCAAGGATTTCCTAAGCTGTTCACCTTCACCCATTCCATCCTCAAAAGGTAGAGCACATAACCCTTAACGTTGAGTTTTGCAACTGAACCACGGAAACTTGTTCATCTAAAGCAACTAAATTCAATGAATCCAGGAACAGGGGCTTGATCGCCTCCATGTACTTCCAACATTCTTACACAAGGTTGATAATCTAGTAGATTCAATATTCCAATTCTTGCATCTCCAGTTACAACATTTACTTCATCCTTGAAAACAGCTGCGTGTTCAATCCAGGTGCACAATTTCCACTCAATAGCATAGTCAAAGAAAATCCAATCGCCCTCATGATCTCCTCCATGTCTATAGAATTGTAAATAAGGGAATATAGTGGAAAAAGCTATGAGAAATTGTTGATCGCCTAAAGGAACTCCTAGAATGAACGTACAATGGCAATTGCATGGACCATGAATATAAAACTGATATCCCGTAAAAGGAACCTTTGCAATGTCTTCCTGGATCTTTCAGGAACAAATATCACAAGACCATCCAGTGCAGGTTTTACTAACAAGCAAACAGTAGCAACTGAGCATTAGTCCTGCCCTCTTATGACAGTATTGAGATCATGTATCAGATCTGATTTTATATATGTCATTTCCATGTATAACTTGTTTTTTTAATCATGAAAGATTGTAGTTAAATCTGATATTAAGACAAATCAGATCAAAATGTTTCTATTTGACTAAAATGGTTGCTGCTTCTTGTAGTTGTGTAGTCAGTGATGCTCTCTCTTCCCTTTCTCATCTCCTGATCATGGCCTCTTAATTTTCAAATGCTACTGATGGTCTTTACACTAGGTAACAGGCTCTAAGATTATAAGCAGAGTTTCTATTTGAATAACATGATCAAACAAGCCAAACCATGGCCATTGTCGTGAGCCAGCTTTTTGAAATTTCTCACTTAACTGTATCAATACCTCTAAATGTGTTATATGCTAATCTCTTAAGAAGATGAAACCCCTTTGACGCATACGAGGAGAAGGATAAGAAGTTAAAACTCTCAAAAACCAATATTACTATATTTACCCCTTTAAGGGATTAGAATTGCAATCAATGTGAATGACTTGAGAAATTCGAAAGTGAAAGCGAAATGGTATAATTAAAGGTTAAAAGCAACTTGCTATATCTTATAATATAATCTTTGGTAGGAAAGCCTTTCCTTCCTTCTTATTAAACAATACAATAATTAATTATCATTGATCTATCACTGTAGCTAGCTACTGCAACATTGTCTTCTGGTTGATCTCTCTCAGTATACCGTTGACTTCCTAATTTCTCTTACCAAATTTCTTAAACCTTTCTGATGATCTGTGCTTCCTGTTTCTGATTGAATCGAATCATCTCATCTGGAGTTCAACCATCTTTCTTGCTTGCTTGCAAGGTAAATCCTACTTTCTTTCCTTGTTTTTCTACCACTAATTTTGTTTCTACACCTAGTTGTTTTGGCTCTTCCAAATAGAAGTGCCCATCTGGTTGTAGAGTTTGTGAGTAGGACTCTTGATTGATCAGGTACAACTTAGTTGCTTAATCAATAATTGAACTCAACTCATATTATAGTTTTGTTCTTAATAAATGTTCATTTAGCTATCAACTTCAACTACTTATCTTAAAAACAGCTGCTCTCCTGGTTTCTTTGTCTGTTGAGTGCCTCTTGTCAGGTTGATAGGTGACTAGTTTGACTACTCTTTCTCATATTCTTGTGCTTACATTTTCAGATCAGCTTTCCCAGAATTTGAACATTGAGGTGCGTCCACGCGTTAACTCACTCAGCAATTAGTTTCGGATTCTTTTGAATCCTGGTAAAGTATTTATACTTCATCTTCTTCATTTTGTTGCTGTTATCGTTTTTGGCATGTAACTATTGTTTGAATCCTTTTTCTGTAGACTTGAACTGTGTAAGTTTGGTGTTTTAATAAGGTGTTGTAGAACTTTTATTGAGAAATTTTGGAGTTAGGATCATCAATGGTTTCCAAATATAAATAAATTGATCTTTGTTTTTATAATCCATGCCTTGTGGAGTTCATACCAAATTCATTGTTTTTTCTTTTTATTTATTCTAGTCTCAACCTTTCGTTTTCCAATTGATGTAACTTCCATTAATTTTTATTCAATATTTTGACTTTGTTTTTATATATAGGGCAAAATGGTTCAGTCAAATGATCCATTTTGGCATCATGTTGAGGAGATGAAGTGTATGTATTGCGGGCGTCAATTTCCTAACGATACTTCCATTTCAAGGATCAAATGGCATTTATCAGGAGAGAAAGGGCATGGTGTTGCCAAATGTGGACAAGTGCCTAAACAAGTTCAAGAAGCAGCTTTTCTAGCTATGCATGGTGGCAAAAAAAGACATAAAAGCATAGCAAGTTCAAGCAATGTTAATGATAATGCCATTTTAACCACTCCACAAGAACAAAACAATGAAGTCGAAAATTTGGCAGGAGATGCAAGAAGGACACAAGCACCAGATACAATGGGTCAAGCACTTGAATTAAGTTGGGTTGAGATCAATGAAATGTTAATGGAGGATGATATAGAGAATGGGACTGGAGGAGTAGTGCAGCCTGGTGGAGGAGCTTGCTCTTCTGGAGGGCTTACAGGCAACACAAACGAGACTACAGGAGATCCATTACCTACTAGCTCTACAAAGCTAGTGGGTCGAGCATTTGAAGAGAATATGAATGTGATATGTTCTTGGTTACTGGATGATGAAGTCTCAACCATTGGCATTTACGGAATGGGGGGAGTCGGTAAAACGACAATGCTGCAACATATCCATAATGAGCTTCTAGAAAGGCGAGACATTTCTCATTGTGTTTACTGGGTGACCGTGTCTCAAGATTTCAGCATTAAAAGATTGCAAACTCTTATTGCTAAATGTCTTGGCTTCAATCTTTCAAGTGAAGATGACGAACTGCATAGAGCTGTCAAATTGTCAAAAGAACTAAAGAAGAAACAAAAATGGATTCTCATTTTAGATGATTTGTGGAACACTTTTGAGCTACACAAAGTGGGAATTCCTGTCCCAGTGAAAGGTTGCAAGTTGATTATGACAACACGATCAAAAAGGGTTTGTCAACAAATGGATATCAAACACAAAATCAAAGTGAAGCCACTTTCGGAGACAGAAGCTTGGACTTTGTTCATGGAGAAACTTGGACATGACAGAGCACTTTCTCCAGAAGTGGAACGAATAGCAGTAGATATTGCAAGAGAATGTGCTGGTTTGCCTCTAGGAATTATAACAATGGCGGGAACCATGAGGGCAGTGGTTGACATATGTGAGTGGAAGAATGCATTGAAGGAATTGGAAGAATCAAAAGTTAGAAAAGATGATATGGAACCTGACGTATTCCACAGATTGAGATTTAGTTATAACCATCTGAGTGATTCAGCCATGCAACAATGTTTCTTGTACTGTGCATTATTCCCGAAAGACTTTGAGATCCCTAGAGATGATTTGATAGCTTATTTGATTGACATTGGAGTGATAGAAGAGTTGAATAGCAGGGAGGCAGAATTTAACAAAGGCCACTCGATGCTTAACAAACTTGAAGATGTCTGCCTATTGGAAAGTGCTAAGAAAATGTTTGATGATTGTAGAAGTGTCAAGATGAATGGCTTGATTAGGGACATGGCGATCCAAATACAACAAGAGAACTCTCAAGGCATGTTTAAAGCAGATTCACAATTAAAAGAATTGCCGGATGCAAAGGGGTGGACAGAGAATTTTACAAGAGTTTCATTGATGCATAACCAAATTAAAGAAATTCTTTCTTGTCATTCACCATGGTGTCCCAGTCTTTCAATTCTACTCTTATGCAAAAATTCAAAGTTGCAATTTATTGCAGATTCATTTTTTGAGAAGTTGCATGGGCTCAAGGTTCTTGATCTGTCTTATACAAATATCACAAAACTGCCTGATTCTGTCTCTGAATTGGTGAGTCTCACTGCATTATTGCTCATAAAATGTAGGAAGTTAAGGCATGTACCATCATTAAAAAAGCTCTGGGAACTGAAGAGGTTAGATCTCTCTGGTACTTGGGCACTTGAAAAGATGCCTCGAGGCATGGAATGTCTATGCAACCTGAGGTATCTTAGAATGAATGGATGTGGTGAAAAGGAGTTTCCTAGTGAGTTGCTACTTAAACTCTCTCGCCTGCAAGTCTTTGTACTAGAGGAAGAGCTAATTGATGGAAGATATGCTCCGATAACAGTTAAGGGAAAGGAAGTAGGATGCTTGAGGAAGTTGGAAAGTTTGAAATGCCATTTTGAAGGTCATTCTGACTACGTGGAGTATCTTAAATCTCGAGATGAGACCCAATCACTAAGCACATACCAAATTCGTGTAGGACTACTGGCTAACTATCATCATTGTGGCAGAAGTAAAACAATTGTTTTGGGTAACTTGAGTATCAACAGAGACGAAGGTTTTCAGGTCATGTTCCCAAAGGACATTCAAAAATTGATCATTGATAATTATGATGATGCAAGAAGTTTATGCGATGTTTCCTCTCTAATAAAGTATGCAACTGAAGTGGAGGTCATCAGGATATGGAATTGCAATACCATGGAGAGCTTGGTTTCATCTTCATGGTTCTGCTCTGCTCCATTACCATTGCCATCTTATAATGGTATATTTTCTGGTCTTAAAGAGTTCTATTGTTATGGATGTACAAGTATGAAGAAGTTGTTCCCTCTTGTCTTGCTACCAAACCTCGCAAACTTAGAAAATATTGCAATTTATAATTGTGATAAAATGGAAGAGATAATAGGTGGAACAAGATCGGATGAAGAAGGGGTTATGGGTGAAGAAAGCAATAGCAGCGAATTCAAACTCCCAAAGTTAAGAATTCTGAGCTTGTTTGACTTACCAGAACTGAAAAGCATTTGTAGTGCAAAACTGATTTGCGATTCCCTGAAAGAAATGAAAGTAATAAATTGTCAGAAGCTGAAAAAGATGCCAATTGGTCTTTCGTTGCTTGAAAATGGCCAAGGCATCTTCACATAGTCGAGCTTGCGATAACAGTTGATTATGAGCAATCAAGTATGAGTTTACCATAACTAAATGAGGATCTGTCCTATACAGATTACGTGAATGATCTAGCAGATGCATTTATGGATCAATGAGATAGGTTATTTCAACCAACTGTTGGATCATGCTCAAACTTTTACAACAATGAATGAATGGAATCATTACCCCAACCGGTTTGAAAATCTCACCTTGGGGCCTTGGATTTGACAATTTCATTTTTTATGATTTTCCTTGTTATTTCGGATTTATGCTTCTTTCTTTTGTATTTTCAGAATTCTTTTTGTTTTCTAGCTGAGATAGGGTTTCTGGCTTATTTAAGGCTTTGTAAACCTCCTAAGGAGGAAAACTTCAGTATTATTATTTTAGGCTCATCAAAAATTCAATGTTGTTGTCTTTAACTTTTGTTTGCATCAGAAACTATAAGTATCCAACCTTAACCTTTTTATAATCCACTCTTTCCTTTTATCTTAATTTTTTTTAATATTAATGGATATTGTTATGGTTACTGTTGGTATTACAGGCAGATATAAGGTTCCTATCTTGAGGGGCCTATACTATGATGTTTTGAAAATATAAGAGAATAGAAAAAGGCAACAAAGTCCTTGAAGGCTTAGAAAATAGATATAAATGAATAAAGAGTATTGTGGTAATTAAATAAACCTTGATAAGTATATAAGATTAAAAAAAGAGATGAAAATCTGATCTAAGAAAGTGAGAACCGGCAGGAGAGAAGGGGGAAAGAAGAAGAAGAGAAAAGAGAGAAAGATAAAGGAAGGAGAAGAGAGTTAGAGAAAATAAATTTAAAAGATAAGATTTACACTTTGGTTATGTATAATTATGTTATTTAGCTTTGATTTTCTGTTTCGTTGAAGATTAGGGTTTTGAAAATTTTATTTTGGGTTTGATTGATGAATTGATTTGAATATTATGGGTTAATTGTTATGGATAATGAGTTATTTAGTTGACTTTCGAAGATTTTAAATAAGGATAATGATTTTAATTTATGATTTGTTTAAATGATGAATTTGAGTTAGCGATTTTAGTAAATCAGTAGGTGATATGTAGAAAAATTTGGGTTTGAGGTTGAAGATGATGAAATTTCAGTTTGGTCCCTCAATTTGTGAAAATTATAGTTTAGTGACCAAGGTTGTCAATTCCGTTCCGTTTCGCCCGGAATGGCCGAAACATTCCATACCAATTCAAAAAACAGAACAAAACGAAACAAATTTCATCTCATTTTAAATCTCGGTCCATTCCTGATTTTTCAGCTAAATTCCACATGGAACGTTCCGGTTTCATTCCACATGTTCCGTTCCGCTCTTGAAAAGCCATTGAATCAAATTGAACCTTGTTCAATTTAATTAATTAAACCACCCAATTATAAAAAACTCTTTTTCATTACTCTTTTCAATAACAATGATATTAATAATAATATTGAAAATTATAATTACTATTTTCATTAACAATGATATTAATTTTTTTAAATTAGATTTATCACTAATATATATGGTTTATATTCATGTTGTTTTTTTTTCATGTTTATACTTTGTAGGAATTTGAGAAAAATAAGGGATGCTTTAGATTACATTAGCCTTGATAACATTGACCTAACTTTATATTTAAAATATTTGTGTTAAAACATTTTACTTTCATAATATTTTGATATTTTGTTTAAGTTGAATTACTTTAAGTTAAAGATCTATTTAATCTTGACTATTTAGAAATATTTTAAATTTTAAAATTATATTTGTTTGGCATTGTGTTTGTATTGCATAATTTATAATTAATTTATCTTGAATTTGAATTATGTTTGTTGAATATATATATATATAGTACAACCCCGAAACGGCACACCGAAACACTCCGAAACAGAAATATTCCATTCCAATTGAAAAAACGAAACATCTACCAAAACGGAATTGACAACCTTGAGTTTAGTCCCTGAACTTTGAAAACATTACAGATTGGTCCCTAGAACATAATTCGAGATTCTGGACAGAATTGAGGATAAGTTATGGAAAAATTCCAGTATAGTTATGAATTTATGACATTTCAGTTTGGTCCTCCAATTTGACCCCTACAAATCTGATAAAATTCCATATTTGTCCCTGGAGCATAATTCTAGATTCTGGACAGAATTGAGGATGAATTATAGGCAAAATTCCAGTATAGTCATGAATTTATGACATTTTCAGTTTGGTCCTTCAATTTGATAAAATTACAATTTGTCCCCTAAAATCTGATAAAATTCCAAATTGATTCCTAGCTGTAATATTAGCCTTTTCAGATTGATTTGTTGAATAATTTAGGGTTATTTGGTGAATTTACTTCAAGTTGATTTTATGTTTTATTATACTTGTAGGAGGATCAGTGACTTAACAGGAAGAGGGTCTTCCTTCCCACCTCTTAGTAATATGGAACCCATAAAAACATTGTGAGTTGGAGTTCTTCTAGTCTTATGTCCTTTTCTGCTAATGGTCTTGTCCTTTGATTTGTTCATGACATAGATATAAATACTTGACAAAAAGATTTTCTGTTTGAATCACTGACTCAATTTTATCTTAGAAAATGATTTGACTGTCTTTAAGCTTTCATTTGGAAGTACAATTAAGAGCTATGGAAACACTCCTTTTACTACAGAACAAATGCCTAGTGAAGAACTTGAAAACTGATATCTTCAGTTGATCTCAGCCCAAAAAGATAAAACATGAGCTGCTGTGCTTCTCTTTTGAGAATCCTAAAGTTGCACCACATAGTTCCCTTTTTTCTTATTTAATTATTTTTCTCTTTTCTCCTCTTAAGGACTTTTATTTTGTACAATGTAGAGATCTCAGCTTCAATAACCTCACCGGATAAAGTCTGACGTCATTTGTACCGGAAAAAATAGATTTCCTGTAAGTTGATGTGGTAAACATTTTTATTTCTTTCATATATTTCTTGGAAGTAAGCTTCTGAGTAGTATGATATTTGTCATTTTCAAATTGTCAACGTGCTTGACAGGAAAAAAGCTCACTGGATATGTTCGTCAATGGCTTCTGGGAAGAAACAAGAACGTGTACGTCTATTTTCACTACATTTCTTTTTCAGCTTGAAGTTCTGCTCCAACCCAAAGATTTCATGTTTCAAAAGTTTCAAGAAAAAAGAAAAAAGAACAAAGAAAAAACAAATCCTAATTCAATAACTTCATAGATGAGAGATATTTTGAAGTTTTGTCATCGGTTGTCTTTATATATCTTTCTTATAACAACTTCACTTGGGAAAGCTCAAGTCCAGTTGAATGTTCTCGAGGGAGTGTGTATTGAAGATGCAGAGAGTGTGTTTCAATGGAAATTCTCCTCAATTTTATTACTATGATTTGATGTCTAATATTTACTGACTGTATACACAAATGAAGGAATTACAGTATGCTAAAAATAGAAGAATACAAATTTGTTGGCTAGAATTCTGCTACACAGATTATGGTAATCAGTGGTACTAGTTTTAGTAAGAATCTGCATGATTGTAGGCTGGGATTCTAGTGAGTTTGCTAAAGGGTAATTTGCTTTGATAAACCCCCTCAAAATTGAGCTGTCATCAGCAAGCAATTTTGCCTCTGGGGAGTTCAGTTCGTTGCCGTGAAAGAGGCTTCGTCATTAAATCAGCCAGCTGGTCTTGAGTGTGCACATGCCTGACTTGAAGAGTGCCCATTTGAACCAGATGGCGAAGGGGAGTGGAGCTTGAAGTGTAGTTACTGAAGAAAGGAAGGTATCCGCATAGTTTCAGAGGCTGCAGTAGCAGGGGCCCTGTACTCAGCTTCAGTTGATGATCGTGTAGTGGCACATCGTCTCTTTGAGCTCCATGAGATGGGATTGGAGCCTACAAAGGTGATGTAGAGCATTTTTCAGAGTCGAATACCATGCCCGAGGGGCCTGTTTGAGAGCATAAATAGCTTTGTTGAGTTTACAGGCATGATCGGCATGATCAGGTTTAGATAAATCTTTAAAACCCGGTGGCTGGAACATGTAAATTGTCTCACTAAGTTTCCCATGTAGGAAAGCATTGTTCACGTCCATTTGACACAAATCCCCCCCATTCATCACAGCAATTGACAAAACAATTCTAATGGTGGTTGGCTTAATGACGAGGCTGAAGGTCTCCTTGTAATCAACTCTCGGCCGTTGGTGGTAGCCTTTAGCCACAAGTCTGGCCTTAAACCTGTCAATGGTTTCGGGATGTTTGGTGACAGAATACCTTGTAGATTTAGTTCATGGAACGAGTGGTCATGCTGTGGGTTCTGGAGGTGGGATGGCGGGGAGGCGGTTCCAAACAATGAGCTAAGGTATTACCTAGGGCTGAAGGTGGGGCGGCAGTAGAGTTCTGATTGGGCAATAAAACAGGGGAAGTGGGGGCCCCGAGGGTACAGCATGGGAATCCAAATTCAATGGAAAAGATAAATCAACGGATGGAGAGAGACAAGGAGTACCTGGAGTTGCAGTGACAATGGTGATAACATCTTCCGGTGGCACTGATGGCGAAGAGAGCATCACGGGTGGCACGGGGACAGGAGATGAGTGTGGAGTCTAGACTCTAGAGAGTATCAGGGGAGGATGGTGAGAGAGGAATGGGTTTCTGTTAATGGCTTTTGGGCCTTAAAATATAGATACGACGTCTTTTGGGATCAAGACACGCGGAATGGGCTTCTGGCCACAAAGAGCCTTGTAGGGTGTTTTATTTTGGAGTAACGATGTGGGTTGATGATTTATATAAGATACGCGGAATCGGCCTCAATCAAGAAGCAATGTGAGGCGACGACGATGTCGTTTTGAGACGACATGTTATTGAGGGGTGTGTGTAGCAGTGGTAAAATAATTAATACCATGTCGAGAGAAAAAGATTTTAAGCTAAAATATTCACCATTATCAGAGTTAGCATGATAATTGTGAAAAAAATTAAATAAAACTATAAAACCAATATTTTTCTTAAAAGAATTATATTGAACAATGAAACTGTGAAATAAAATGAGGCAAAAAAAAATTATTCATCCGTGTTAATTTTTTAAAAATATAATCTGGATCATTAGACTATAAATACTTTAAATAAAAAAAAAAAGTAAAGTTCAATTCTTATCAACTTCATTGAAGAATGACACAAGGGGACAAAATTAGTTGCACAAAAAAATCTAAAAAAAAAAGTAATTAAAAAAATGAGGGTGAAATAAAAATAAAAAAATAAATAAAAGGGAAACCAAATATATTTAATTGGAGGGTTAAATTGAAAAGAAAAAACATATTTTGAGAAAAAAAATCAAAAGAATGAGCATTAAATTGAAAAAAAATACATCATAAACTTAGACTGAAGGATAAAATTAAAAACCATAAAAATTTAACAAAAAACAAAGAAAAAAAATTAAAAATTTAAAAAAATATACAACAAGTAGTAATTCAAGGAATACATTAAAAACAAACAAAAAATTCACAAAAGACCAAGAAAAAAAAATCAAAAATCAAAAATAAAAAAAAATAATAAGATAAATTAAAATATAAAAAATAAAGAGTAGGAACATATATATATATATATATATAGAAAAAAAGCATGATAGCAAACCATCAACAATTAATTAATCGTAAGAATCTTGAATCATTGCTCAAATATTTTTCCATTTCTCCTCCTATTTCCTAGCTATTAATGAAGAATTTAGCATCTTGAGGCTTCTTTTTCTCCCTTATATTCATGTCTGAAACAAAACTTTCCATGCTCTGCTTCAAGAAATCAAAGTGAGTTTATCTTTCCGGCCTAACATCTATAAATGCAACATTGGTTTCTTTTAGTTGGACAAAATGCATTTTTGTTCCTCAATGTTAATTACTATACGAGTAAATATTTCTACATCTGAATCCTTCTTCATATTTTCAACATTTATCATAACATTATATTTATAGGGGTGATCATTTTCGGTTCGGTTCAGTTTTTATAAAAAAAATAACCAAACTGATTTTTAAAAAAAAAAACAGAAACTGGTTCAAACCGACCGGTTTCAGTTCGGTTCGGTTTTTTAGAACAAAAACAGGTTCAAACCGATTTGGCTTGGTTTTTCCGGTTTGGATTGGTTTTGGCTCGGTTTTTCCCATTTGACTCGGTTTTTTCCGGTTTGAGTTCGGTTTTTTCGGTTTCAGGCTTATAAAACCGAAACCAAACCGAACCGGTCGGTTTTTTCAAAATTCTTATCGATTTAATCGGCTTTTTTTTATTATTCGATTCTTACAGTTATTTTTTTTTAATTTCCTTAATTTAATTAGTTTTTCAATTTTTTTACTCATCCCTCATTATTCCTACAAGATGATAAAGAACTATGCATGAGGTGCTTCATGGACGATGACACTGAGGCGGATGCTTATACTGAAGCCAACATGTCTGCTATATCCAATGTATCAACTGACAATGCACGTCTCTATATATACACAACAGCACGTGTTTTTCTCCCCTCGCTCTCACGTACTATGGACTTTGCCTCGTGAATGAGAATTACACTGTAAAACTTCAATTTTCTGAGATTATTTTCACAGATGACAATTCGTTGCATAGTATTGGGAACCGTCTATTCGATGTTTATATCCAGGTAACCAAACTTTTTCTCATGATTCTTGAGAAATGACGCCGGAATTGTATGTCCACACTTGCTTGCTAATCATTACTTGCGATGAATCTGTGTATATTGGGAAAGTTGGTTCTGAAAGAATCTAACATTGAAGACGAGGCTGGTGATGCTGGCATAGCCCTTGTAAAGACATTCATTGCAACAGTAACACATCATTCTTTAAAGATCCGCTTGTATTGGGCTGGAAAAGGGACAACTGGGATTTATGGTCAGATTCAACGTTCATCTTGACTTTAATTGTCATCATTCTACTCGAACGTTGAAAGATCGAACTTGAAAAAATCCCGATGCTGTAACTGTATAAACCATTCCCCATAAAAGAGAACTTTGTTTCTGGTAGTTTCTTCCAATGAGGTCCGCTTTGGTGAAGTAGCATATTTAATGTTTGTCCATCTCCATTCCAATCGTTTGTTTCATCTGAAAGATTTACACAAACACTTGATGCGAGCATCTATGACACTTGTATTTGCTCATAGACTACCAAATTAATTAATCAATTCTCTTGACTTAATGTATTTTTCTTTGAAGATTTGAAATATTGTCTATGAATTCGCTAACTCTTCAACACTTTCCTGTCAACTAGAATTACTCTGCTCAATATTCTCTCTCTTAAAGATACTGAAAACAGAACAGAACTTTTTCCATGACATTTAAGTATGAAAAACAGGGAAAAACGCAATGTTCAGTCGCTATCTGGTGTATGGGTTGGTGGTGGCAGGGCTGCGTGTTGGTTTCTTCAAGGATAATCCATGCAGTCATTAGCGAGCCGAATTGCTCCTCGGCAACCTCTCTGTCATGATAATTGCAGATGTTCGATCTGATAAATGCATTTTGCCTTGGCAAAAAAAAGCGCAGCACTCGTTTTCTTCAATTATGGATAACAAATGATCCCCTTTTTTTTTTAGAAGAAATAACGATCCATCTTAAAGGCCTTCAGATTTCAACACATGAAGGGATGCATACATATCTCAGGAATTAACATTAATGGTGGAGGGATAGCTTTTAATTGCCACTGATTTCTTGACAAAACGCACCGTACTAAGCTGTTGTTAAGCCGTTACTTATGCGCGCCGTTTCAATAAATTGTAATTCTCATTACTGGGAAGGTTGTCAAGTCAGCACCGTCTTCTGCTCTGCCTAAATATACCGGCAGTTGCAACAGAATGGCCATGCAAAAAATGAATGAGAACTGCTGTGGATTCCCTCTCTTCTCCCCGTCTTTCTCTCGCTCCCTCTCTCTCCTTCTCTGTCTTCAACACGGACTGGAGGATTCTTAATCGGGTTGTTACCTCTAGATCGTGATCTTATACAAATGTGATGTATGCAGGAATAATATTGGTCTTTAAATGGTTTTATTTCTTAAATAAATCAAAGAATTTAAGTTAATCTCTTTTCTTTCTTTTTTATAAAAAATCTAATAGACTACTTTATCCGTCCCAAAGTATTTGAGCAACTAATATTTATATACAAAAGATACATATTCAAAAAAGACTCGAAAAAACATGTAACTTATTTAATATATTTAATTAAGGGTCTATTTCATAACTCTATATGCTTTTGAACTAAACCAGTAATTTTTTTCCCAAAACTCAAAAATTAAACAGTCTTCTTGAAATCTAATTCATAAAAAAACAAATAATAAAACTTGGTAATAATGAACTAAATAACCCTCAATTATTCATCAAACAAATATGAAAAAGCTAATATTACAGCTAGGGACCAATCTAGAATTTTAGTAGGTTTTTAGGGGTCAAATTGAAGGAGCAAACAAAAAATATTATAAATTCATAACTATACTAGAAGTTTGCCCATAATTCCTCATTCTCAATTTTGTCCATAATATCTAATTATGCTGGAATTTTTATCAAAATTTTAGGAGTCAAATTGTAATTTTCTCAAATTAGAGAACTAAACTGAAAATGTCATAAATTCATAACTATACTGGAAATTTGTCCATAATTCATCCTCAATTCTGTCTAGAATTTCTAATTATGCTCAAAGGACCATTTTATAATTTTTCAAAATTCAGGGACTAAACTGTAATTTTTATAAACCATAATTTTTATCTAAAATCTTCCACAATCAACTAAATAACTCATTACCCATAATAATTTACCCATAATATTCAAATCAATTCATAAATATTACATTAAACTTATTTTCTCTTACTGTCTTTTCCTTCCTTTATCTTTCCCTTATTCCTCTTCTTCTTCTTCTTCTTTTTCTTTTCTTCTCTCTTGCCGGTTCTCACTCTCAATTTTCAGATCCCTTTTTCTTTTTCTTTTTTCTATTTATACTTAAAAAAGTTTTCTTCAATTACCACAATACTTCTTATTCATTTAATCTACTTTTAAACATTTTTCTATTCACTTTTATTTTCAAAACATTACACACTGGAACTTTGAATACTGGGAAATCTAGCATTTCTTCCATTCCAAGCAAGCTAATGACTAAAGGAAAGCATCTTTTTGCAATTTCTATTTCGATTGAACACCATAACCTCTTAGCAGCAGGATGGATGAAAAAATAAATCATATGTATCCATGCTCTCCTGACTACTTGGAACACCTTGCTTAAGACATCAGGAGATCAAGATATTTAATATGAAATTCAACACAAGCTGATGATCCCAGTTCTTTGCCAAAAGCAAATAGTAACAGGGAAGTCATTAGTGAGCCGAATTGCTCCTCTGATGCGGGACAAAAAATAATAAGAATTAAAGCAAGAAAAAAAAGAAGCTAAGAAGAAAAGGCTAAGAAGAAAAAGCAAAGAAAGAAAAGAAAGGGGATTGGAGATATGTAAAATCTGCAATTTTTCATTAATCATCAAAAGCCCTTTAACATCTAGAAAAGTAGGGTATTAATACTAAAACCCTAACTAGAATAAAATATCCAACAATAATTAAATCAAACCCAACAAATAAAGCCAAATTAATAAAACTCAACTAAAAGTTCATATAAATTAAACCCAAAAACATAAGCTAAAACCCAATTTCTCAATGGTTTGGGCTATCCTCCATCGTCTATGATTATACAATGTTTCTGGTTCGGTGTCCCCATCAATTTTCCCAAGGTTGAAAAAACTCGACCCCGTCGAGTATAGGTCAAGGTAGCTCCGATAATGCTCTCAAAGATAATGATCAAGCTGTTCTGATGTCTCTCTGATAATCCAAGTATAGTCTGAATCTGGTCGTCGAGGCCATATACTGGGATTTGCTGAAGTTCATCATCCCTGGTAAAAACAACTTGTGCATTCAAAACAGCATTAATATGTTCCTTTTATGCCAAAGATATGGATAATGAGATAGGGGTATCAAAAGAAGCATTAGGGATATGTTGTATTTTATAAATACTGAGGTCTTTCATGTTAAAAGTAGAGCTAATATCAAAGTTTAATAGCAATTTAATGACATAATTATTTGATTTAATCATTTGCAACACTTTGAATGGTCTAGCACTACTTACTTGCAATTCATGATCGGTTTCCAAAGGACACCGTTCAAGTCTAATCTGTATCATGAAATAATCTTCAACATTAAGTGCATGATGATACTTAAGTAAATCAGCTCGAAATTTGTGTTGTTCATATTGCTCCTCTGATGCGGGACAAAAAATAATAAGAATTAAAGCAAGAAAAGAAAGAAGCTAAGAAGAAAAGGCTAAGGAGAAAAGGCAAAGAAAGAAAAGAAAGGAGATTGGAGATATGCAAAATTTGCAATTTTTCATTAATCATCAAAAGTTCCTTAACATTTAGAAAAGTAGAGTATTAATACTAAAACCCTAACTAGAATAAGCGATTGGGCTTATGACCCACTAAATAAAATACCCAACAATAATTAAATCAAACCCAATAAATAAAGCCAAATTAATAAAACTCAACTAAAAATTCATATAAATTAAACCAAAAAACATAAAATAAAATCCAATTTCTCAATGGTTTGGACTATCCTTCATCATCTATAATCATACGCGTTCGTAAACAATATTTTTGGTTTAGTATCCCCGTCATCCTCAGCAACATCACTGTCATGAAAATTGCATATGTTCGATCTAACAGTAGAATCAATGGTTGAATAAAATTTGTATAGTGGTTTCGAGGAGACAGTGAAAATAATAATTGCATAATGGACAA
>Ga0325402_1001682_pt1 | contig 18512 bp, 11 predicted proteins | sample PopdelMetagenome_22_FD_207212 | JGI IMG/M metagenome (GOLD analysis project Ga0325402, IMG submission 207212) | Populus deltoides microbial communities from Bellville, Georgia, United States - Xylem-PdKOR-R3 | ecosystem: Host-associated > Plants > Phyllosphere > Stem > Wood/Secondary xylem... | reverse complement strand
TGAGTCGTGATCAGTAAGATTTACTAGCTGTTTTGTTTCTTGTGAGAGTGCTGGATAGATTCTTGATGGTTTATTGATTAGTTATTTAATGGCAGCTAGGTAGATAGACAGAGAACATCGTGGCCTTGTCAAATGGGGTTTTCAGTTGCCCTTCGCTGTTATCTACCAGTCGAATCTTCTCTCCATTCCTCCAAGGTTTCTCCCTTTCTCTATTTGTATCTCAGGAATGAGCCTGCTTTTGTTTTCCTTTTGTTTTTGCAAGTGTTGTTTGTTGGTTTACTTTTTTTTGTGCATGTTGATTCCTAAATTATTGGGGAAACTGAGGGGTTGTGTATTGGTTCTTGTTTTCTTTAGGCATCTATTGACAAATTGGAGAGATGGGTTAGTGCGTGCTAAATCTTGGTAGAGAGCGGTATATGAATTTCAGAAGAATTTGTTCTTCACATGCATTAGGCTCATGCCAATGTGATATTAACAAAAAATATTACCAAGAAATCTTGGTGCTTTCTGTAAATGAATCAAGAATTTTATTTTGGGACTTAAAGATGGTGAACTTATAATACGGGTCTGGAGATTGAAGTATTCTTTTGTGCGTTTGTGTGTGTGTAAGTTGGGAAAAGAATTCAAGGAAAAGATGGAGATTAGAGAATGTGGAATCTCAGTGCATGCTTCAATTTGGTTACATTGGGGAAATTGATATTGAAGCATGGTAATTGTAAATTCTATATATATATATATATATATATATATTGGTGAAATTCGTTGTATGAATTCCAAGTATAACAGCCCTCCGCCCATTCTTTTGTCTTATTTTGTAAGTGCTTTCGTGTGTGGCCTGCAGAAAAATTTCGAATTTAGGTGATTTGTAATTTTTTCTCAAAATCTCTAGCTGAGTTCTAGCCAAATACTGGCAAAAATGGAAAGAGAAGTCATAAAAAGAATGCTCATTTATCTTGATTAATGTTGATTGTCATTAATATCCAATTCCTATACAGTATGTGATATGGTGAATTATTTTGCTGCAGTTTTCACCGAGGTTCAACTTGATGCAGAACAGACTGGCTTTCATAACAACATCAAAAATAGAAAGCCCTTCACTGCAGATTGTCAAATCAATCTCAAACAACATGAATTCGAGCATCAATGAAAATGGGGCTACTGAACCTGCAAGGGTTCTTCTTGAGAGATTGTTTGCACAGACTCTGAAACTCGAAGAACAGATGAGTAGGAGCTCTCGCCTTCCCGAGGATGTTCAACCAGTGGTTAATCTTGAAATTCTGGAATCTGATCTTCTTGCTCTTTTGAAAGCCTTGAAGAAGAAGGAAGAAGAACTTCAAGATGCTGAAAGAAATGTGTTCTTGGAACACAGCAGATTAAATCAGGCAAAGGAGGAGTTGGAAAAACGGGAAAATGTAATTACAGCTGCTTTTTCTAAGCATGAAAAACTCGAAGGGGAGCTAAAGCAAGCAAATCTTAATCTAGCTTCTCAAGCCAGGGAGATTGAAGAATTAAAGCTTCAACTCAAGGAGAAAGAACAGGATATTGCTTCTGCATGTTCTGCACTTTCTCTCAAAGAAGATGAAATGGATAAAATGAAGACTGATTTGCTGAAGAAAAGTGAGGAAGTTGCTAGGATTGACTCTGAACTGAAATACAAGGCTCAACTGCTGAACCAAGCCAGTGAGGTTGTGAAGCGACAAGAAATCGAACTTCAAGGACTGCAAATGCTTATTCGAGAGAAAGAAGAAGAACTGGAAGTTTCTACGAATCTGAGGAAATTTGAGGAAGAAAAGTTAAAAGTTGTGGAGTCCAATTTGGAGGATCGGACAAGGGAATGGTTACTAATCCAGGAAGGACTGAACGAATTGGCAAAGGAAGCATCTAAACAAGTCAGAGACACTAATGAGGCTTTAGAGGATTTTGGAAGGGTGTATAAGCTTCTTGAAGACGTGAGATCTGAACTGATTTCTTCACAAAAATCTCTAGCATTCTCTAGAAAGCAAATGGAAGAACAAGAGCAGCTATTAAAAACGCAACTAGCAGAACTTGAAGAACAGAGGAAAAGTGTCATGTCTTACCTGGATAGTTTGAAAAATGCCAAAATAGAAGTGGAGAGTGAGAGAGTAAAGCTTAGGACTGCAGAGGCTCGAAATAAGGAGCTTGAACGAGACTTGTCCATGGAGAAGGAGCTGGTGGAAGAATTACAGAAGGAGTTAGAGAAGGAGAAATCTTCTCTGCAGCAGGAAATTGAGAAGACGTCTTTTCTACAACAGGAACTGCATCAGAGAAATATTGAATTTGGAGAAATGCAGAATTTTCTTCAAGCTAAAGAATCAGATTTGGTGGAAGCTAAACTAGATATCCAGAATTTAAAATCTGAGCAGGCTTCTCTTCAGCTTGTCCTGGAGGATAAAGATTTGCAACTCTTTGACGCAAGGAAGAATTTGGATGAAGTAAATCAGGAGGTCGCAGAGCTAAGGATGCTAATGAGCAGTAAAGAAGAACAACTTGTCCAAACCACCACCATGATAAAGGAGAAAGAGGAGCATGTTCAGGTTATGCAAGATGAATTGAACAATTCAAGGGTGAAAGTCTCTGAAGCGGAATCTGTAGTCGAAAGGATCGTAGAGCTTACAAACGAATTGATTATGTCCATTAAAGATCAGAATGAACTAAGGCAATCCCACAATATGACCTTGGAATTCTTTCAACAACCGTTGGATGAACTAAGTGATGATTTTAGGTTGCAGAAGAAGCAGTATGAAACAGAACTCAAGTTTAGCAGAGAAAGCTTAAGAGTGAAAGAAATGGAAGTTCTAGCAGCAAAGAGAGCTCTCGCAATCAAAGATGAAGAGCTTCAAACAGTTCTCGAGAGATTGGATACAAAAGAGAAAGAACTGAGAAAATTGAAGGATGAGGCAGTTGAAGATGCTAATGATCTGAGGAAGCTTTATTCTTTAGCGCAAGAGAGAATCGGTGAGAGTAGTGTTGGAGACTTGGCTATTGAGAAACTCAAACTAGAGGCCGCTCAACTTGAAGTTGAAGCTGCCACCAGCGCTCTGCAAAAACTTGCAGAAATGAGTCGAGAACTTTTAAATAAAGCAAGCTTGAGCATTGAGGCTGATGCTGAAATTTTCATGCCAAACGGCTCTGGTCCTGGCCTTGTTCTGTTAGAGAACAACGAATGTTTCAAGGAGGTTAAAACAGAAGTTGCTCGGCTGTCATCTTTGACTGAACAGCTTTTGCAAGATGCTGGTATTACTGTTGGTGCAGACTGACAGATTCTGAAGCTTAAAAATAGATTGTGTATAGGTATCTAACTTCCATTGTTGTGTGCCAAAATCTGTAGTATGATGAGTTGTACACTGTGAGCATGTTTCTGTTGCACAGTTGTTAAACCGATCAGTAAGAGATTGCCACTATAATTTGGTACATATTGGATCTGGGTAACATGTCTTAGCCTGGTATCAAGCATCTACTGGACAGCATAGTAGCTGGCAGTATGTATGGCTGTGGGCTCATGCCATTAATTTTCTCCTAGTTTGGGTTTCCTATGTTTCGATTTTTGTTAAGTTCTGTATCTGGGTTTACATGGATGGTATAGAGCATGGCCACCACCTTCTTCCATGAATGGGTGTCCTAATTTTGCTTCCATTATCATGCAAGTCAAATGGAGAAAACATGAAACAAAACAAAAAACACTGTCGAAATAGTGCTGGCTTTCAGAAACTGCACAAGCATACTTGCATCTTTGCATTACATATATAAGAGCAAGCTTGACTTCATCGAAAGTAAATAATCACCAGCAGTAGTGCCAGTTCCTACCACGACTTGGAAGAAAGACGCTAAAAAGGTTCTAAACATGATGCAGATAGTTAAAATGAATATGTACAGGTTTTTGTGAACTTGAAAAAGCTCAGCTACCGCGCAGCAGGGCTAACACCAAGGATATTTTTCACGGATGGCGGAAACCATTGGTTGCTACCATTGCCGCTAGTCTGGTCATCCACATGTTGGCCATTACTTTGCACTTCACTACCCTGTCGCTTGTTTGATCTCCCTATTTTCTTCCCGACAAAAAATCCAACCTTCATGGCTGTAAATATACCCAATGCTATCACAAGAGGTCTCACGGCCCAATGAAAATCCTCAAAGTGTTGATATTTTTTGACGACCCCAGGACAGGAATTAAAAGAAACTACTTCCACTTCAGCTGGATCAGCCAAGAAACTGCTAATTTCTTGTCCGATTGTCAATCTTCCAGGAAACTTTACAATGAGGCACCCATTGGACAGGATCCACCAAATCCTCCCAGTAGCCCAGGCCCCTCCTGTTTTACGAGGCCATTCAAATCGGGGGCTAAGAACATTAGCTCTCGGCCTCACAAACTGACCGACAAAGTAAGGTTCAGCCATTTGCAGCTCTGAAGAATTTCCTTTCCAGAGAGTTTCCACACCTATAAATCCAACAGCCACACTTCCATCACGTTTTATGGAATGAAGAATGCCCACTGGTGAGTGCCTTCTGTCTTCCTCCTTCAGATGTACCCAATCCCCAGCTGCAAGACCAAAAGTGACTCGTTCCAAGGTTGAGACAGGAAGTCTTAATGGGTCATGGATGCCGTGAACTCTCACCAAAACAAAACCATCTCGATCTGGGTCACGTTCTAAACCCACTACGGTTCCTTCCGGGACATCCATATTTTCAGGTTTGCAAGAGTTAGGTGGCCTCCTGGAACGCACCATGTCTCCTACTTGCAGATGATCCTTTGACAGAAACCACTCTGTGTAACCAGTGCCACTAAATTTCTCCAGTGTAGTTCTGCTGCTGAACCCTGTCCAGCCTCCATCTACAAAAACTGCGTTCTGCGAGCTGCAAATTTTGTTGCAAGGAAAAACACGCAAGTACAAGGAGTGAACAAGAGATCTCCCATTCCAGTAACCAAATAAGAAGCAAACACTCATACTGATCAATGAAGGGGAAAATTACAAGTCAAAGGAAAATACAGGGGGGGATTGTAAGATCAGACATGGTAATGCAATCCACCAGCACATGTCAATATCTATGAAGGTTGAGCAAAGAAAAACAACAAGTGGAAATCAGTGTATGTGTATATATGACCAAAGGGGTGTCTAACCAAACCACGAGCGAATGTCAACTAACTCTGGAAAAACATCTGTTCCCTTGAGCATAAATTAGTCTCTTAAACTTACTGTGATTAGTTTGTATATATACAAAATAGATAGCATGGTGGAGGGAGGGAGGGAGCTAGTGAGAGAGTAGCATCAGAATTGTCTAATCCATAGGAGCAAGAACGAGAAATCACAGTATCCCACAGAATCTGTCTCCTCTTCATGTCATAGAAATGGACAATAAGGAAACAACAGATACAGTGAACACAAAATTTTTTATCCTAAACGCTGTGCCATCTAGATTTGTGGCGAGGCAAAATTTTCTGTACAAACATAAAATTGAATTTTTTTTGGGAAGAAAAGGTAATCAAATAAAAGGAACTAAGATACATGTACAAGCATAGTTTGATGTCCGACAGGAATGCTTATCCAAACAGGCCATTTGTAAAGCTAAATCTAATGACACGTTTACTATGCGGCCTAAGTACCCATTTTATTGCATTCTTCAGCATTTCCAAGGCAAGTGATGTCTAGAAGAAAGTAATGAAAGACCTAATTTTCATTTTACAAAAGATAGCAACATATGTTTGTCAGCATATAACAGGATTAGCATACCAAAGATCTACTTATAATGCAAGACCTACCTTTTAAATACACGTACTATGTCTGTCATCAAGGGCCGACTCCTCAAGTCATATTCAAAGCAGCCAAGAAGAACATTTTCAACTGGAGGAGGGAGGCCCTCAGGGATACGTGGTTTCTCTTGTTTCCTAACCACTGAGTCGTAAATTTCTTCAACTGACTTCCCACGCCAAGGCTGAACACCAGTCAACATCTCCACAACGCTGCACCCAAATCCCCATGAATCTGTCTCAAAGGATACTGGACCTCTTATTTCTGGCTGCCATTGTTCTGGAGCCATGTAGTTTGGGGTTCCAAGCCTCCGAGACATATCTGCACTTGGCAATGGAATTCCAAATAGCAGGAAAGGAATACCAACATCGCCCAGAACTGCTTGATCATTCTCATTAAGAAGGAAGCTACAAGGTTTAAGGTTAAAAACTAGGATTTCTTTAGCATGCAACTGTGCAATTCCCTGAGCCAACACTATCCCATACCTGCAAACATAAGTAAACACTGAGGCTAGACTGCTCTTTGCTAATTTAATCATTCAGATTTTAAGGGGAAAAACCAATTCACCTCAAAACATCAGGCAATGAGAGCTTCCCTCCTTTGAGGCAAGCCATTTTGTCCCCAACGGATCCCTCATAAAACTTCATCACGATGCATATCTATAATGAAATACAGGCATTAGTACTAATGATCTAATAACTAGCCAGAAATGTAATCTAATCATTGTATATCACACATAAAGGCACCAGCTCACCTTTCCATTTATAACTGAAATCCCATGTAGAAAACACACATTTTCTATGCCCTGACACTTTGAAAACAAATTATCAAACTTATCCAGCACAACCCTCATATATTCCTCCTTAATGGGATGCAACATCTTGACAGCCACTTCATGACACTCATCATAATCTTCAGTTGATTGATGATGAGTAGCCAACCAAACATCACCAAAAGGTCCCCTCCCAATTCTATGTCTAAGTTTCAATTTCGCAGGATCAATCCTAGGAGTTGGCTGGCTTGACGAGGCCACCACAGTTCTAAGGTGATCAGGATCTTCATAAAGCTCAAACTCGAAAGGAGTCACGGGTTGAGCAGGAACAACTTTGCTGGCCATTCTATCTTATACAAAAAAGAAAAAATATGTCGAGTTAATTTCAAAAGGAAGACAAATTGACAAAAACCCATCAAACAAAATAATTGAATTGCAATAATACATACTGGAAAACAAGTAAATGCAACAAATCGATACAATTAACAATAAGCATGCGAAGATAAAAGATCACAAAATATATCGTAATTATGCAAAACAAGCAAACTTCACAATAAATTCACAAACTTTATGCTCTTTATGTTCGGTAATGAAATGATCACTAAAAAAAAAAACTCTTTTTCTCGGAATCCAAACAGTTCCTTAAGGACCCTGTTGGCTTCCATTAAAGGAAAGGAAAAAAAGCCGCAGTCTTTGAATATTATGCTCTCAACCCTTTACTTTTTTGCTTCACTTGAACAGCAAAAGAACACAAAAAACATCGAAACCCAGAATTCATATTTTCATTCTCTAATTAATTCTTAACAATTTCTAAGCAACCAACCAAAGTTTCTCTCTTTAACAAACATAATCTTAAATTAAAGAAGAGAAATACCTACTCTGGAAGAACTGATTTAAGAGAGGCTTGAGAGAAAATATATATAGAGAGAGGCTTTAAAAAGCCTCAGAAATTTCGACGAATTGATTGAGCTGAACTAGGAAAGAAAGAAGGTAAACATGTTAATAATAATAATAATAATAATAATCTAAAGGAGTAAAGGACAGAAAGATTGAGAGTGAGAGAGAGGGAACAACCAAAGAAACAAAACAGTGGTTTGCAAATGGAAGCAAATTTTGACACCACTAACAACAACAACTTAGGAGAGACTGTCTCTATCTCTCTCTTACGATGGAAGGTTTGAGATTTTTATTTTTTATTTTAAAAGTATTTTTTATATATATTTTAAATTAATATATTTTTTAGTATTTTCATATTAATATAAAAAATAATTTTTAAAAAATAAATAAAATTTATTTTTATATATTTTCAAATAAAAAATACTTTACAAAATAATTATTTCCATACTTTAAAAGTAAAAAAAGAAAATCTAACATACTCTTAAACGGTGACTTAGGTGAGGCCTGCATTCTTGATTATAATTGAGATTTTGCATCTAAAATGACAATTCAGTTCCAAATTTGGGGTCATTGCCTAATTTTTTTCCCACATTTTTCTTTTAATATTTTGGTTCGCTTGAATTATTGAAATATAGTTTGGAAAAATTAACTATTTTTTTATTCAATTTAAAACTAAGCTCATATATCACACTCATATACTAAATCTTCTGATTGAAACAAACATATCCGAACCCTGATACTTAGAGTGTGTTTGGCAGTGTGGTTGCGGTTGCTTTTTAAATAGCTTTTCGTGCTAAAATACATGTCAATGATATTTTTTTTATTTTTTAAAAATTATTTTTGACATCATCACATCAAAATAATTTGAAAACACTAAAAATATATTAATTTGAAGTTAATAAAAAAATAAAAAAAATTTACATTTTATCAAAAACACTTTTAAAACGCAGAAAAAACAGGCCCTTAATATTTACTGATCATATACTAAATTTTAGATAGATTAATCATACTCAAATTAGCTATTTCATATATATATATATATATATATATATATATATTCCGGGTTTCGTGTAATAGTAGCTTAAAGAGGTGTAGTTGAAATTGCTGGTGTGTTTTTGTGGTTTGATTTGATTTTTAAAATGTTTTTTTTAAGTTATTAAATTAATATATTTTTTTGAATGATTTTAATATGATTACGTCAGAATCAAGAATAAAATACTTTTAATTAAAAGACTTTTTAAAACATTATTAAACAAACGACTTGATTAGACAAAGCAAATGCCAAGGTTGCCCTTTATTTATGAGGCGACATGCATTCATTGGACGTTACGAAGCTAAGATAGCTGCAGTAGCAAACATGATATTGTAAAATAGCAGTCAATTTCTATGTGAAGAGATCAAGAACTTGCACCGCAAGATTGGCTCTGTTTTCTCAATCGAAAGACATGACAAAACACAAGCAAATTAAACCCAACAAGTCTAAGAAACCTAGCGTAATGGCCATGGACATGTGCAAGATGCGTCTAACCTTGGCGTAAGCCATCATGTAATCCAGCAAGCAATCCTTGTCCAGATCCCAGCCCTCGTTCAAAAAATGAAATGAAATGCCAAGTAGGAATTCTGTTTTTGGTGATTACAGCGTTAGGTTATGGTTTTTATTAATCGATTTAAGTTTTTATTTTTTGACTTCAAAAAGTCTCAAGTGTTTTTTATTACAAATAATTTTTAATTTAAATCTTGTTTTAATTAGAAGTTGGGATTCTTAACTTTTGTTTGAATTATGAATTAAAATTAAAAATTATAATTCAAAAGTCGTATACACACACACACAAATCTTAATTGTCAAACACAAGCAACCTTGATCAGCTATGGTCACCATGGATAATTCTGCATAGTTTTTAGTCACTGTAGAGTGAGTTCGAAGTTCCCACCACATGTTTATGAATGCTCCCAGGACCTGGGTGCAGCCGGCCGATTACTTTGATCATCTGGTCTAGACGATGGTGACCTTTCTCTTCAAATCATGCTTTGCACTCAAGTTGTTTGTCTTTTTACTATCATTCATTTCATCCATTACTAAACCTTTGTTTATGTATAATATATGATGACCGAAGCTAGCTAGGCAGCTTCTATTTGATATATAGTGGTTAACACTAAATTTAGCTGGTTAATCCGATCAGTTTATCAATGGTTAGCAAGTATGATGGTTCTAACGATCATCTTGCATGTATTTCATGCGCTTCTCACTAAAAATTGTAACAGTTGTGCCTTAAACTATTATATAATCCTATAGCAGGATCTTCTTTCTCCAAAGGTAAAATGCTTGAATTTATTAGTGTTGGTCTACAAGGGATAAGTCTAGTTCAAACGTTTAAAAGAATTACTAGATCACTTCCTTTATATATATATATATATATATAACTCATTAGAAGATGTAAGTTTTTTACTTCGAAAGAAAATAATTCTCTTTTTCTCTTCTTTCATTCTTGACTCTTAGAATTAACTTGATAAAATTTACAAAAATGTTCGTATTGTGGAATATTTTTTTGGTTCTAATAATCGAAGTGGCACCGAAGCAAAAGATTTATGGATAAGAAAGCAAATTCTCACGTCACCAATAAATTTCAAATAAATCTACAATTTAGAAGCTGCTACTAATCACTTACAAATGAAATTGCACACCCTCAGTATTAGATTTCTGCTTCTATTTGTTATTCAATTGCACAATGGTTTCTTCATTAGGTAGAAAGCTCGAGGGTCACCTGTCGAATTGTTGCCTTACAAATACTCCAGTTTCAGATCAAAGAAACTGAGTTGAATTGTTGCCTTACAAATACTCCAGTTTCAGATCAAAGAAACTGAGTTGATTTCAAATCCCATTATTTTTCTACTGGTTACTAGAAAAGGACTGGGGTGTGGAACTCTCACTAGAGATTTCAGCTTAAAGAAATGAGTGCAGATATCATTCACAAATTCACCACCCTCTTAGATGTCTGGTGACACCTAACCAAAGATCAACATTTCCAAATTACCTTTTATGCTTTGCTCAAGTCTCACCATTGGCAATCAGCATATAGCCAAATAAAATTAACATCCATAAAACCACAAAACAAGATCACAGGCACCATCACATCATCTTTAGAGGCCAAGGCAGTGAAGGTGCCAGAACAGATTCGAATGATCAGAAGAGGCTGTCAGATACTCTTATAAGGCAACTTTATACTGCCAGCTTGCTACAAATTTTTGTTTAAACATGGTAAACAACAAAACCTAAGAAACAAAGTATTAGAGGATCCAGCAAGTTAGCCTAATTTTCATTGTATACGTTCTTCATTAATAATGTTGCTACTCAAACTCAAATTTGTGTGATGACTTCAACCAACGTCATCTTTATTTACCTCTCCCCTCCAATTCCTACAAACTAAAGTTGTAATAACCTTCTCAAGTTTAGCAATGCCAGTTCACATATTGAAATAAGGCACACACAAAAGAAAACCACAAGCATCCGTTTTAGAGGCAAACTGGCCAAAACAGGATGGTCACAAAGTTTGGAAAAGAGCTCTCTAAACTCTATCCTAATCTCCAAAACACAATTGCGTCCTTTTTTGAATGATAGCGCACCTATGCTTTTAGCTTTTGAGACACTACGAAGCAAGTTCAGTCAGCACATAAATAGTCCGCTAGTGTAGTTGACTAGTAGTACCATTAGCCTTACCGTTCACTCGAAAGAACCGTCGGGAACAGCCCAAGACCTTACCTTGGTGACCATACCAGCCCCATCTTTCATAGCAATCCAAAATGCTGAGAGATCTTTCTATGATAAAACACAGGACTCTCTCCCTAGAGATTCTCAAGTGCAGTCTTCCACTCAAGGCAGGAACCACTAGTTAAAGATCTCCCTATACTCCATCCTAATATCTGAACACAAGTTTATACTGCTATTTCACAAACAATTCTAGCTCACAAAGCAACTTAACTCGGTATTTCCATAAAACAAGGAGGGGGAAAGAGCAACGGAAACTAAGCAACAAGAAGGAAAGAAAGAAAAAGTTTTTACAATTCACTCCTTTCATTGCATACCATCAGTGTAATTCAAAGAACATATACATTAATAAACGGAATTCATTTCCAATCTCACAAAATATAAGCACACACTAAACCATAAAGTATTAACTTCATTGAACAGGAAGCACCTTCTTAACAATCCCATCACTGAGAGCAGCAATTTGTGAATCAAGTGCTTTCATAGTCTCCTCTTTCTGAGTCTCCAATTTAGTCAATGCCTCTTGCAAGTCAGCCTCAATTTTCTTCCGTCCTTCAGCCAACTTCTGCTCCACTTCACCCTGTGTTTCCTTCTTCATTGTATTCAATGCAGCCGATATCTCAGCCCTAGCTGCTCTCATAACAGCAGCAGCCTGTTCTTCAAGTTGCTTAACTTCTTCAGATGTATCTTTAACACTGCTCAGCTTCTCTTTTATGGCCGAATCTCTCTCATCCATGAAATTGCCAAGTGGGGTGAACCAGATTTTGTCCAAAGCAACCATGAGGACCAGGAACTCAACCATGATTATAGGAAGTGTTAAGTTGAAGTCAAAGAGTGCAGCCTTTTCTATTTCTTCAGCCAAAGAAGGTGGTGCGAAGGTTAAGGAAGTGGCAGCAATGAGAGAGAGGGATTTGAGGGTGGAGGTGGAGAGAGATAGGAGTTGGGGTTTGGTGATCTTGAGGATTTTAGGGAAGGAAAGTTGTGGGATTTGGAGTTTGGGTTTGGTGTTGGTGGGGAGGGAAGAGGAGGAGAGGGTGATGAGAGGTTTGGAAGAGGCCATGATCATGTTGGCCATGGCTGATGACTAAAGATGCAAAATTTAGAGTTGAGGTGTCCTTCGGGGTGTGAGAGGTGACGACTGATGGTGGTGGGAATGGTAGATTTTGTGTGGAAATGGGGAGGGGATTTTTGGAAGGGGGTTATCTCTTTCTTTGCCACAGAAATTGCTGAGGTTTGAAATGGGCAAGAGGAAGGAGTGGAGTGGAGAGGAGAGGGATTGCTATGCACGTGTGATTTGTGTGTTCTTGACCCTGGTCCATTGATCCGACCCGCCCGGGATTCATAGAGGCAGCCCTGCCTATCTGACCGCTGGGACTCAAGGTTAGAAAAAAGAAACCGTTTACCACCCTACCGGTCATTCTTTGGGCCTTTGATTAATCAACCGCGTGTCATAACATCCCTTGTAATATTTTATTGATGATGATCGGATGTTGGCATGGCTTTATCTGATTTCTATTTTTAAAAATTTTTTTTGTTTAAAAATATATTAAAATAATATATTTTAAAACAAATTATTTTTAATATTAATGTATTAAAACAAATTAAAAATATAAAAAATATATTTTTAAATAAAAAATTCAAACTTTTAATATTAATGAATAGCGTTTTTATCACAGTATCAAAAATACTTGTCTGACTTGGCCTACGTTGAATTTTAAAAAAACATTGTGAAAATTAACCTGGTCAAAATTATAATAACCCGGTTAAAAGCAAGTTTAATTTTAAAATTGTTTTTTTCTAAAATAGCATTGTCTTTTAACTTAAAAAAAAAAAAAAAAACTGAAACGAAACGGGTTAATACATGCAATCAGTGATTCCAACCTTGCCCATGTTTAATAACTTTGCGGAAATACTTACAGTAGAAAGTTATCAGTGCTTTTACGTTTTCTATTTCTCTCATCAAAATATTCAACTTAAAATTCAGACTCGGACTCCCGGAGGGGTCAAATTAGAGCCTCAAACTCAATTACGCTGTGGGAAGAGAGAATATACAGTGACAGGAAAATCGAGGAAAGGACATAATTTTATTAGTAATTTTGAATTCATAAACTCATCCATTGCACTGCAGTAGATTTGGGAAAAGAAACGGAGAATGGTGTAGTGTGCCACTACCTGTATCAATGCATGTATTTGTCCACTGTCCATCGGGCATTGGGTAATCATGGCTAGTGGAGTAAACCGAAATCACTGAGCAATTCAGATTTGTAAGCAACACTTGTACAAAAACATGGTTTCCGCAGCATGTTAAGAGACTAGGGGCAGCTTACATTTAAGGCTATCACGGCATGTCTCTGTAGGCTCGAGGTAAAGGTTCAATAACAGAAAGAAGCCGCATTTGTGATGCATTTCAGCCGATCACTAATCCTCTCTAAGTGTACCTTTTCGGGAATAACTATTGTTACCGTAAAACTGCAGTATCCTTCTAAAACTGCCTAAGAAACCACAGGCAGATCTAGATGGAGAAGTCTTCCAGCCAATTGTCCTATCCATGGTTGACAGCCTGGAGTACATGAACCACCGTCTGAAGAAACAACTCCATCTGGCCTCGTCTTGTGTAATAATGCCGTCATTTTTATCTTGAAAATGCTGGCACTTCCCATTCTCTAAGTCATCATAACCTTTGTCTTCGTAATTCTGTTCTTTCTCTTCAGAGCGATTTGATGGTGACAGTGAGCTGCGCACATGCACATTCCCAGTAATGTCATATATGGTTCCGATAGATGAATTGATAAACAAAGACAGATTCCTGAAGTCACTAGAGAATTAACACTTTTTAAAGCAACCCATGCCAGATGCAAGTGGACTGGAACCTTTTAATAGACATTTACAAATGACAAGTGGTAACATCAAAGTTGCAACTATAATAATGTTTTAAAGGGCTTCAAGAGGTTCCGAAGACCGAAACCCTTCTTATCTCTTTCTCATAGATTGTCCACGAGTTCATTCAATCTCACTAAGCCGTACATGTCAAAGGAAATTATTAATTATGCTTACCAAAGCATTTCAGAAATTGAATTGCCATATCTTAAGTACACTCCGGTTTCTGCAATCTAATCTGTTTTTAGTTTCAAGGTAGCCTAAAGCATGTGTCGATTTCAGAAATAGGTGAAAATCATGCCTACCCAAAGCATCTCGTAATTGAATTGCCATATCTTAAGTACACAACAATTTCCGCGGAGCCTATTTTTTTCTTATAGTTGCACTATAGCATAAAACATGTGTTTGTTTATGCAAAATTGCAAAGGTAAAATGGAGAGACTAAGTAGTTCAACATAGCTTAAGAAATGACAAACTTGTCTATGCTGGCAAGCAAGCATGTTTATCTGTGACTGAAAGCTAGTAAGTAAACTGAAACAAAATACTTGACACAATGATAATATCTAAAGAAATCAAAGAAAGATATGGTCAGGCGCAGATCCTTACATTTTTGGTGATTCTGACCCAGCAATCTTTTTCAATGAACGCTTCTTTTTCAAACTGTAGTTGCCTGAGACATGCCGGATAAATTGAAGCTGCAAATACCAAACAAGAAACTGTGAGCATCAAGGAATTCCAGCATAAACTCTTTGCAGTTCCTTAGACTAGTAACAAAACTGGAAAATAAATAGCCTTTATCAACAAACAACTCCAGGGACACCCAATATCATTTACTGAATTTGATTCTTCGAGATTTCATAGACATCAGTTAGAGCTCTAGTAAACAAGCAAAGCAATACTAACTCCCGACAGTACCAAGACCAGATACTCCAGGAACTTAGCCATTCTCATCTCAGTTTATAAAGACCAGAATCACCAAAATCCATTACATCTACACCTATATTTATATATGCATCATGCACGCACTAAACCCATGAATGCAGCTGTTTTCATCTACAATGCAGCGATCATCCATCCAACAAACAAATTAAAAAAAAAAACCTACAGCAGCATAGGAAATAACCAAAATATCGTCTAAACCCACAAAAGAAAAACGTGCCACGTACCTGATCACCATCCTTGATGCCATAGTTCTTAATATAATCTGTCTCCATAAGCAACTTCTGATCACCATAACACAAGCAAAAATGCCCCCACAAATGTGGCCTGCACAAAACCAAAAATTCACACAACAAAGCATCATATATCAATAACCCCAAACCCTAACATTCTCTTCCACATCTAGCAAACCAACACAAACTACACGATTTCCAAATCACAATTCACTTCTCCCCTCATTAATAATATATCTCAACAAAAAACAACTCAAAATCCAAAGCATCAACAAACACGAATTGCATTTGTAATTTTCGTGTTAATTTAATTGAATTTTACCATGAGATCTTTCCCGGCCCTTCCTGCGGCATGTAACTAAACGCAGCCTCAACCGCTTGCCTTAGTTCTTCAACTGTAGCTGACTTCATTACTTCAATCTCTGTAAACACACAAATTAACCCCAATTTCTTAAAAAAATTTCTCATTTTCCTGCATTTTCTCAGCAACCAAACAGAACAGAACAAAAAACAATAAAAAAAGAAAAGAAACATAAGGTACGAACCGAAGGAGGAGGCGTCTAATTTGAGAACAGAGAGTCTGAGAGGTTCTTCAGGAAGTTTATTATAAGAATAAAAAAGAGCCTTGGTGACGTTCCCGAAACTTGAACGTCGGCCATCGAGAGTCATTAAGGACGGTAATGAAGTAGACCGGCGGTGAAAGTGTCGACCAGAAGAAGAAGAAGAAGAAGTTGGAGGTGAATAAGAACCGTCGATTCTGAAATCAGCCAGCTGAATCAGAGAGCTCTCCTCCTCCTTCTCCTCTTCCTCCTCCATTTATGTATTGATTTTGAGAAGATTCTTAGGTGAAAGAGACACGCATTGTGGAGTGAAAATGTGGAGAGAGAGTTAGGGTTTCGCTTTTGGGAGATTCTGGAATATGGAATTGCTTGTTTTAGGAGGGGTGGGGTGGGGAGGGGAGGGGAGGGGAGGGAAAGAGGGTCAAGGGTGACAGTTGGGTTTTTTTTTTTTTTGAAGAATAACGGTTTCTTTGGGCACCAGCTCAGCTCATGCAACAAAATAGAGATTACTATTATTATTACTATTATTATTAGCTTGATAATTTCGAAATTATAGAAAATCTCCATGCAAAAGCCAATGAGGTTTTATTAATTAACTTGGATTAATTATTACCCAAGAAATATTTTTAAAAGAGTAAATGTGAGCCCTTAAGGAAAGGAAATTAATCTATTCTATAAGAATTAATTATTACCTAAAAAATATTTTTAAAAGAGTAAAGGTGAGCCCCAAGGAAAGGAAATTAATCTATATTCACAAGGATTAATTATTACCTAAGAAGGATATTTAAAAGAGTAAAGGTGAACCCTTAAGGAAAACAAATTAATCTATATTCGCATGAGTATAATTTTATTGTCGAATAAAAAATAATGTTTAGTGCGTTAATAAAATAGAGGTTTAAATGTTAATAACAAATTAAAGAGAGAAAATAAGTAATTATTTATTATTAATGGATTTGTTTATTAGAAATATTAGTAATAGAAATTAAGAATTATTTAGCATGTGTTGGAGATGTGATACCAAAAAACGAAGAAGATGTGTAACCTTGAGAACGAAGAAGACCCTTTACATGAAACAAAGAAGTCCCTTTACAGCAGGCAAGGAACCTCTGATGGTTATGTTAACCGATGAGGGGGTCGAAAAGTGGTGGCTGTAGACGAGCTACGGGGGAACAGTGTTGTGAAGAAGATGAAGCCTCCCACCCTGAAGCTTAAAGATAAATATTTATAAAAATATGTATATGACAGCGAGACAAATCTTCAATAAAAGGAAAACCTTAATACTCGAAGACAAAGTTGTTAAACCCAAATTAACCCTGCGAGTTAACTTGAAAAATCTAAGGCGTGAATTGACTTGATAAAATCTGATTGACATGATCAGATCATCTAGCTAGCTCACTACAAGAATATTAAAAAAAAAAAATTGGTTTTAATAAAAAAGTTAATCCAAGATTTCTCTAATTACTGGTTTTCTTTCATGAGAAAAAGAAATAGAGCAGAAGTTTACAAGTACTGGTCGTTATTCCTCGTCCCTTGAAAGTGCTTCCTAATTTTTGCTCCAATGCTGCTCCGGTTAATAGCAAAACTGCAAACGTAAATAACAGAATTCTCTCAAGCATAAGGCGTTCTATGAACTCTGAAGTCAAGCTCCATCACAAATTGCAATCATATACACGGACTTCGACAGGTTGAAGTCACTGGAACATGCAAGTCTTTTACAAGGTAAAATGGCAGTTGGGATAGTATCATAAGCATATTTCAACATCATCAGAGGTCCGGCTGATACACCGCGACACTTGCAATGTTGCCAAGAAAAGATAAATAAAAGCTCTAAAAATGGTAGTCAGTTTTGGAGTCGGGGCCTGGTGGTTCCCAGAATATGCTTTTTGAATCAGTGACCTTCTATCGAACAAAAATCTCCTCGACATAGTTAGGTCTCTTCCAAGAACCTATAGCAGGCGGGAACATCCTGTGAAGCAAGGGTCTCTATAGTTTGTGCATTTACCTCCCTATGAGCTTATAGTAGGCATACAAACCGGAGCCAGCAAAACCAAGGCATTGCCCAATGACATTGAACTGTAAGGACGCAAAATAATATTCAATCAGAGAGTGAAATCACAAATGCAGAAGAGATATTAGTAGTGCGTTTAGAGAACAGATATAAGAAGGTTTTTACTCACAAAATCAAAAGGAAGCCCACCAAAAATAGTCCAGCCAAGTGCAATGGTAAAAAGATCCTACATCAACATGATACCAAAAGATCTGATAATAGTATCCATAATGTCTGTGGCAAGGATGGAATATTCAGTATAGCCATGGATCACTAGATGTGCTGAATTAACTTGGGAATTTTACCAATAACTAATGAAGATAATAGTTGATGTTCATCATCTAGAATTGCCACTTCTTTAACCCCAAATATGTCAAATTATCGCCATTTCATAGCAAAATTTGCAACCACGGATAATATTTGAAAAATTCCAACCTCCTCAAAAATTCATGCAAAATCTGCAATGATGTTAAGAGTAGCTGAAAACCCCTTCATTTTTCCACATTTATAATACACAAATATAAATGACCACAGACACTTTTTCAAAACTCGAAAATGTACCAAACATGGCCAGATTTTCAACTCCCGTCAAGATTAAAAACTTGTTCTTTAATTTATTTACTTCTAACCTGGTTTCACAGCATCTGCAATGATCCTGA